>ERZ795050.1419-NODE-1419-length-31095-cov-5.849774_pt1 | contig 31095 bp, 27 predicted proteins | sample MGYA00375134_ERZ795050 | MGnify/ENA primary metagenome ERZ795050 (study PRJEB30179, sample SAMN05720221) | activated sludge metagenome | isolation source: Anaerobic digester | place: Japan | collected 2015-05-26 ... | reverse complement strand
GGCGTGGCAGGGGCGGCCAGCGGCTGGGCCACCGCACCCACGGCGCCGGCCAGAATGAGTCCCAGCGCCATTCCCAATTTCATCGTGCTCATAAGCAAATTCAAACCCAGTATAGCTCAAAACAGGGGGGGCGCGCAAAAGCGTTTTTTGCCCGGCACCGGCCCGCCTTCTCAGGCCACGTCCTCGCCGAGCTCCACGTTCCAATAGGCCAGGTCAATGAAGTGCTTCCAACTGTCGTGCTGGTGCAGCGTGAAATTAATCTGCACGAAGGGCCGCCACTTGGGCCGCTTTGGCTTGCGGATCAGGTGCATGCCGGCCTCCTGCGGCGTTCGGTTGGCCTTCCGCGTGTTGCACTCGATGCAGGAGCATACGATGTTCTCCCACGACGTCGGGCCGCCCCGGTCCCGCGGGATGACATGGTCCAGGTTCAGGTCCTTGCGGTCACAGGTGACGCCGCAATACTGGCAGGTGTTCTTGTCGCGCTCGAAAATGTTGTGGCGGGTGAATTTCACCTCTTTCTTCGGCAGATGATCGTAAACCAGCAGGAGGATCACCCGCGGCACGCGAATGCGGAATGAAACCGTGCGGACCGACTCGGGATGCGGCTCGCGCTCGGAAAAATGGTGCCACTCGGTGAAGTTGAAGGTCTGGAACGAGCCGTCCCCGCGCTCGAACACAACCTGGGCGTGACCCTGGAACAGCAAGGTCAGGGCCCGCCGCGCCGTGCAGACATTCACCGCCTGCCAGAGGCGGTTCAAGACCAGCACGTGTTGGTTCAGCATCGTCGTCATAGACCGTTCCAACGTGCCGAGAGCCTACACAAAGCGGCCAGAGGTGTCAACGCGGGCAACGGGGCGACGACGGTTTGGAAGTCCGGCCCGACGGGCCAGTCCATTTCACGAAAGAGGGGGCTGGGGAGCATCATGCGCCGCAAGGATGCAAAGATTATAGGACTGACCCCTTTGCGTGGGAGGCGGTTCGGGGTAGGCTGGGGGGCGCATGGCGGACCGACTGCCCATCTACGAAGTTGAATCGGCGATTCTGGCCGGCGCGCGCGAGCACCGGCGGTTGATCCTTTCCGCGCCCACGGGGTCGGGAAAGTCCACGCAAGTGCCCCAAATGCTGCTGGACGCGGGACTGCTGGGCCGCGGGCAGGTGGTGGTCCTGCAGCCACGCCGGCTGGCGGCCCGGCTGCTGGCGGCGCGCGTGGCTTGGGAACGAAAAAGCGAGCTGGGCGGTGAGGTCGGTTATCAAATCCGGTTCGAGAACGTGACCTGCGCCGACACGCGCATTCGCTTTGTCACCGAAGGGGTTCTGCTGCGGCAGATGGTTCAGGACCCCGAGCTGCGCGGTGTGTCGGCCCTGATCTTTGATGAGTTCCACGAACGCCATCTCTACGGGGACATCACCCTGGCGCAGGCGCTGGAGCTCCAGGAACGGCGCCGGCCCGACCTGCTCCTGGTGGTGATGTCCGCGACCCTGGACGCGGCGCGGCTGGAGGAGTACCTGCGGCCCTGCCGCGTGGTGGAGTCCGCGGGCCGCACCCACCCGGTTCAGATCGAATACGCCCGAACGCCGTCCTACCTGGAAAAGCGGCCGGTTTGGGACCAGGCGGCTGCGGCGTTTTGCGACTTCGTGCGGTCGGGCGGCGAGGGGGACGTGCTGGTGTTCATGCCGGGCAGCTTCGAGATCAACCAAACGATTGAAGCCATCCGGCACTGTGAGGAATCGCGCGGGCTGGTGCTGCTGCCCTTGCACGGGGAGCTGCCCCCGCGGGAGCAGGACGCGGCCGTGGCCCGGTATGACAAGCGAAAAGTCGTGGTGGCCACCAACGTGGCGGAAACCTCCCTGACGATTGACGGCATCCGCTGCGTGATTGACAGCGGGCTGGCGCGGATTCCGCGCTACGATCCTTACCGGGGCATCAACACCCTGCTGATTGAAAAAATCAGCCAGGCCTCCGCCGACCAACGAGCCGGCCGCGCGGGCCGGACGGCCCCGGGCGTTTGCCTGCGGCTCTGGTCGCGCGAGGAACACAGCCACCGGCCCGCGCGGGAGTTGCCGGAAGTCAAGCGGCTCGACCTGGCAGAGGTGGTTCTCACGCTGAAAGCGGCCGGGGTGGCCGACCTCCGGAAATTCCGCTGGCTGGAGCCGCCGGAAGAGCAGGCGCTGGCGCATGCGGAGGAGTTGCTGACGGACCTTGGGGCGCTGGCCCCTCCGCGGACGCCGGAGGCTTTGGCGGGCGAGGCAACGGGCGGCCCGTGTTCAACGATCACCCCGATGGGACGCCAGATGCTGGCGTTTCCGCTGCATCCCCGTTACGCGCGCATGTTGCTGGCCGCCCAGGAACGCGGTTGCGTTTACCCGGCCTGCCTGGTTGCCGCCCTGACCCAGGGCCGTGATTTGCTGCTGCGGAACGTGGACCGCGAAACAGCCGCTCTGCGCGAAGAGCTCCTGGGGCCAACCGCCGCCAGCGATTTGTTTCTGCTCATGCGCGCCTGGAATTACGCCGTGCGCAAGGAGTTCAAGCTCGAAGCCTGCCGCCGGCTGGGAATTCACGCGCTCACCGCCCGGCAGGTTGGACCGCTGTTCGAGCAGTTTCTGGACATCGCGCGCCGCGAGGGGCTCGAGGTGGAACCGCGGGAGGTGGCGGATGAAGCGCTGCAAAAGTGCATCCTGGTCGCTTTCAGCGACCGGGTGGCCCGACGGGTGGACGCGGGGACGCTGCGCTGTGAGCTGGTGCATGGCCGGCGGGGCACCCTGGCCCGGGAAAGCGCCGTGCAATCGAGCCCGCTGCTGGTCGCCGCGGAAATTCGCGAGGTGGAAGGCAAAGACAAGAGCGTCAACACCCTGCTCAGCCTCGCCACGGCCATTGAGGAGACCTGGCTTGCGGAACTGTTTCCCGAGGACCTTTCCCGCGCGTTGCGGTGTTTCTACGATTCCGCCAGCCGCCGCGTGTATGCGGAGGAACAACTCCGGTTTCGCGACCTGGCCATCGGCGTCCGCCGCATCGAGCCGCCGCCCGCCGACGAGGCCGCCCGGCTGCTGGCGGAGGAGGTTTTGGCGGGGCGGCTGACTCTGAACGAATGGGACCACGCGGTCGAGCAATGGATTTTGCGGCTGAATCTGCTGGCGCAGTGGTGTCCGGAGCTCGGGCTGCCGCCGATCACCGACCAGGCCCGGCGCGATCTGGTTCAACAGCTTTGTCACGGAGCCTTTTCCTACAAGGACATCAAAGACAAGCCGGTCCGGCCGCTGGTCAAGGGCTGGCTCAGCCCCCAGCAACAGGAGTGGGTGGACCAACACGCGCCCGAGCGGCTGGCCCTTGCCAACGGGCGCGCGCCCAAAGTGGTTTACGACGCCGCCAATCCCCCACACATAGCCGTCCGCATTCAGGAACTGTTCGACGTCAATTCCACGCCGCGGATCGCGATGGGCCGCGTGCCGGTGCTGGTGCACATCCTGGCCCCGAACATGCGGCCGGTGCAGATCACCCAGGACCTCGCCGGTTTCTGGCGCGAGCATTACCCGCGCATCAAACAGGAACTGCAGCGCAAATATCCCAAACACGCCTGGCGATGAAGCCGCCCAAGCGTTTCGAAGCTGGCGAAGTCTGGAAGCGTGCGCGCGGTGCTGCGCCGCCAGGGAGGTCAGCGTCCCTTCGCCTTGGCGCGGCGCAGCCCGCCCCAGGCCAGGAAACCGCCGGTTTTGGCTGGAATTTTCGCTGGAATGCGCTTGCCAACCCGGGGGAACGTCTCCATATTGCCTCAAATTGTTATTTATATATGGCTGACGTCGCAAATAAATATCCTGAGAATGTTCCGGGCAAGTATTACGTAGATAACCAGTGCATTGATTGCGATCTTTGCCGGGAGACCGCGCCGGACAATTTCCAACGCAATGAAGATGGCGGGTACTCCTACGTGTTCAAGCAACCCGAATCGCCGGAGGAAGAGGCCCGCTGCAAAGAAGCCAAGGAAGGCTGCCCCGTCGAGGCCATCGGCGACAACGGCGCGTAATCGCAGTTTTTTTTGATCAGGCCCGCGGTTTGACGGCCGCGGGTCTTTTCATTTGTGCGGCCAGCCGCCATGTTGGCCGGAGGTTAGCCTGGACCGATGGATTTCATTTCACAATTGCGCTGGCGGCCGCAAATCGGGGACCCCAGCTTCATGGGCTGGTTCACCGTCGCGGCGTATGCCCTGGCCGCGGCCGCGGCGGCGCTGACCGCCGCCCGCCCGGCGCTGCGGCGGCCGGGGGAACCGTGGCGGGAGCGGGTGTGGTGGGGCGTGGCGATGCTGTTGGCGTTCCTGTGCGTCAACAAGCAGTTGGACCTGCAGTCGCTTCTCACCGATATCGGCCGGGTCATCGCCCGGCAGCAAGGGTGGTATGAACACCGCCGGGATTTCCAGAAATGGGCCGTCGTGGGAGTGGTGCTCATGGCGTCCGGCTTCGGAGGGTGGTTCATCTGGCGTTTCCGCGGTTTCTGGTTGAGTCACAAGTTGCTGGTGGCTGGCTTGTTCTTTCTGGTGACGTTCATTTGCGTCCGGATGGTGTCATTTCATCATGTGGACGAGGTGCTGGGGTTGCGGCCGGCGGGCTTTAAGATGAACTGGCTGTTGGAATTGACCGGCATTTTCCTGGTGCTGGCGGCGGCGGTGCGGGAACACCTGCCATCTCGCGGCGAGACCTCGTGAGCGGCGCGGCAGGAGGTCTTTGATGGTTTTCACACAGGCTTGGCGCCTTTGCAGGCCGGGTATCGGACGCCGCTTTGGCACCGCGAACCTGCGCGCGCGCCTTTGCCGGCGGTGCGCAAGGTCACAAGGGTGCCACACAGCAGGCAGTTGGGGGCCCGGATGATGCGCTTTTCCAGGTGATGCGCTTTTTCCGGTTGAGCGCCCCGCCTTGGGCGGTTAGGTTGGCACCGCATGAATGTTTTGGTTACGGGCGGGGCCGGTTACATCGGTTCAGTCTGCACGGAAGAGCTGTTGAATGCCGGACACGCGGTCACGGTGTACGACAACCTGACCGAGGGGCATCGGTCCGCGGTGGACCCGCGGGCCCGGTTCATTTTGGGGCGGCCCGAGGTGGAGGGCAACCTGATGAAAGCCGTGCGGGAGGTGCAGCCGGAGGCGATTCTGCATTTTGCGGCGAGCGCCCTGGTGGGGGAATCCATGGCCAACCCGGGCAAGTATTTTGAGAACAACGTGGTCAACGGCCTGGCGCTGCTCAACGCGGCGGTGGCGGCGGGGGTGCGGAAATTTGTTTTCAGCTCGACCTGCGCGACCTACGGGCCGCCGGAGAAGGTGCCCATGACGGAGGAATTGCCGCAGCGGCCAATCAACCCGTATGGAGAATCCAAACTGATATTCGAGCGGATGCTGCATTGGTATCACGAGATTCATGGTTTGGAGTTTGTGGCGTTCCGGTATTTCAACGCGGCGGGGGCGAGCGAACAATTCGGCGAGCACCACCGGACGGAGACCCACCTCATCCCCAACGTGTTGAAGGTGCCCTTGGGGCAGGCAAAGCAGTGCGAGATTTACGGGACGGATTACCCGACGCCCGACGGCACCTGCATCCGGGATTACATTCACGTGGTGGACCTGGCCCAGGCGCACATTCTGGCCTTGGCGCCCGGGAAGCAGGGTTTTTACAATTTAGGCAACGGCGACGGCTACTCGGTGCGGCAGGTCATCCAGACCTGCGAACAGGTGACCGGCTGCCGGATTCCCGCGGTGGAGAAGCCGCGGCGGCCGGGGGACCCGCCCCGGCTGGTTGCATCGGCCGAAAAAGCGATGCGGGAGCTGGGCTGGAAACCCAAGTTCCCGCGATTGCAGGAAATGGTGGCCACAGCCTGGGCCTGGCACCGGAAACACCCCCAGGGTTATCCGGACTAGCGTCGCAGGGGCGGCCATGCCATTGGCGCATGGGCAAAAGCATTCTATTGGTGGATGATGATCCGCTGGTAAGGCGGATTTACCAGGAAGGCCTGCAAAAGCAAGGTTTTGAGGTGGTCTGCGCCGAGGACGGTCTCAAGGCGGTCCAAATGCTCCGGGTGAGCGCGCCCGACCTGGCAGTGCTGGACTTGATGATGCCGAAGTTCGGCGGGGTGGATGTGCTGAAGTTCATCCGGGCCGACGAGCATCTGAAGGAGCTGCCGGTTGTCGTCCTGTCGAACCTGTACATGGATGAAATGGCCCAGCAGGCGGCAGCCTTGGGGCCGCAAAAAGCCCTGCTGAAAATCCGCTGCACCCCCGCCGCCCTGGCGGCGGTGATCCGGGAGATTCTGGAAGGGATTCCGGCGCCGGCGGACCTCTCCGGCCTGCTGGCCGCTCCTCGCCGCGCTCCGAGTCTGGTTCGGACGGGAGGAAAGCCCCCGGCGACAGTTGGCGGCACACCCGGTTCGGCGGTTCCCCCCGCCGGAGATGCGCCGGCTCAGGCCGCGGCCGAGGCGCCTGCCGGCGATTGGGAGCCGCGCCAGTTGGCCCGGGAGCAGTTGCTGGGCGACCCCGCGGCGACGCAAGGCGAGCTGCAGACGCTGCTGGCCGCCCTGAAGGACAGCCGGAACGATCTGGAACGGGAGTTGCGGCTGCAGAACTTGTATCGGCGGGTTCATTTTATCAGCGCGACCGCCGGTTTGGCCGAATGCCAGGCCATCGGGCAACTGGCGAGCGTGCTGGAGGCGCTGCTCTATTCGATGATTGGCAAACCGGCTTTGGTGACTGCGTCCGTGCTCCACACGATTGAACACGCGATCGAAGTCCTGGCACAGGTGCTGGCCTTCGGCGCGGACCTGGAACCGATCAGCCATCCGCGGCTGCAGGTTCTCGTCGTGGATGACAACCCCCTTGCCAGCCGTTTGATTGTCTCGGCCTTTCGCACGGTGGGCTTCCAGACTCAGGCCGCTCAAGACCCGCTGGCCGCGTTGGAATTGGCCCGGCGGCAGAACTTCGATCTGCTGCTGCTCGATGTTGAGATGCCCCGCTTGGACGGCTTGGAACTGTGTCGTCAGATCAGGTGCCTGCCAGGATATGCCGAGGTGCCGGTCGTTTTCGTCACGGGCCACTCCGATGCGGCGACTCGCCAGCGCAGCAAGGACAGCGGCGCGGATGATCTGATTGCCAAACCGGTTTTCCCCATGGAACTGGCGGTCAAGTCGGTCTGCCACCTGTTGCAGCGCCGCCTGACGCCGCCAGGCCCGAGGCCCGGTTCCGAGGCGCCACCTTCCCCGCCGGATTGAAGCCACCGTGAACGGGGGCCGCGCCGCCCCGTGGCAGGGCGCTGCTTTGGCTCGCGGGAAACCGACTGAAAGACCCGTCAATTGCCGGTCTTAAGCTCGACCACATCATGCGGGGCGGCCTCGCGCTGGCCAGCCGGGCTGACGCGGATGAACCGAGCCTTCTCCCGCAATTGGGACAAGTTGGCCGCGCCGAGGTATCCCATGCCGGATTGGATGCCGCCGATGAGTTGCTCCAGGACGCGGTCCACCGAGCCGGTGACCTCCTTGAGCGCTTCGACACCTTCGGGCGCGACTTTCCGGGTGGGGTCGGGCGCGTGTCCGTAACGGCTGGCGGAGCCGGCCTTCATGGCGGCGAGGCTGCCCATGCCGCGGTATTGTTTGTAGAGTTTGCCGCTGAACTCCATGACCTCGCCGGGCGCCTCCGGGCAGCCGGCAAAAAGCCCGCCGCAAATCACGGCATGCGCCAAGGTCAGCGCTTTGACAATATCGCCGGACTTGGTAATGCCGCCATCGGCAACCAGGGTGACTTTCTTCTTGTGAGCTGCGCGCGAGGCCACATAGAGGGCGGTCATTTGCGGAATGCCGACCCCCGCGACAATCCGGGTGGTGCAGATTGAACCAGGCCCCTGCCCCACCTTGATGATGTCGGCGCCGCGGTCGGCCAGAAACTCGACCCCTGCAGCGCTGGTGACGTTGCCGGCGATCAGCGGCAGGCGCGGAAACGCGTCCCGCAGCATGCGCACGGCGTCCCCCACGCCCTTGCTGTGGCCATGGGCGGTGGAAACCGCCACCACATCCACCCCGCGCTCCACCAGCCCGCCCACATGCGCAATGATGCGGTCGCGGTCCAGCTCGCCAAATGCATTGCGCGTGGCGGAAACGGCGGCGCCGCACACCAGGCGGAAATGGGCGTCGCGCGCCGGCTTGAACTGGGCGTTGCGCTCCTGGGTGATGCGCTCGATGTCGCTCATGGTGAACAAGCCGTGAAGCCGGTCCTCGTCATCCACCACCAGCAGTTTGTGGATGCCGGGATGGGCGGTGAAAAAGCGGTCCGCCGCCGCAATGGGGTTGCGGCCGAGTTCCTTGCGATGGATGGTGTGGACCTGGCTGCGCGGCGTGAGGGCCTCGGCCACTTTTCGTTTCGCGTAGCGGACTTTGACCACATGGCCGGGCAGCAGGCCCACGAGCTTGCCGTGTTGGTCCACCACGGGGAACGTGCTGAAGGCGAAGTGCTTCTTTTCGATCAGAGCCAGCACGTCGCCGATGAGCTGGTCGGGCGTGACCTTGATGGGGTCCTGAATCAGGCCGTGGACATGGTTTTTCACGCGGCTGACCTGCGAGAGTTGCTCGCGTTCGGGCATGTTGTAATGGATGAGGCCCAGGCCGCCATTGAGCGCCATGGCAATGGCCATCCGCGAGTCGGTGACCGTGTCCATGTCGGCGGAAATGATGGGGATGTTGAGCTGGAGGCCTTCGGCCAGCCGCGTTTCAAGCTGCGTCTCGCGCGGGAGCACCTCGGAATACAGCGTCGCGAGCGTGACGTCGTCAAAGGTCAGGCCGATGTTATTGTAGGCGGGGAAGAAGGCGTCCGCCGCCTTGTAAAATCTGGAATCAAGCTGGTCTGAATCTTTGCTAACTGCCATGTCGGAAAATGCCCGGTGCGGGCACCGGCTGGCAAGCGCAAATCGCGTCAGAACTCGATGGCCTCGTTCATCGTGCCGCATTGCGAGCAACGCGAGCGGTCCACGTCCGCGTCGTCGGTGTAAACGTAGCCGCAGTGTTCACAGCGGAAAATCCGGTCCTCCGGCGTGGCGGCGGTGAACCGCCGCCGGCGCATTTCCGACAGGATCGCCGCGGCACAGACTCCGCCGAGGAGCACCACCACATAAGTCAGGATCAACTCCGGAACAGTCATGAGGCGGGCGGGGTGTTGGTGCCTGGGAGGGGCACCGTTTGCCAGTGGAAGATCAATTCCCCCCATCGCAAGCGGTTGCGGGCTTCGAGCGGAGTCAGGCCGGGGTCCAAGGGCCGGAACCGGAACTGTCGGGCGTGGTCCAGGGCCAGGCGGTCGGCCTCGGTCCGTCCGCTGCCGGCCAGCAAGGTGGTGGTCACGGGCTGGCCCAGGCCATCCACCACCACACTGACGACCGTGTTGGTCAGGAGGTCCGCATGAGGTTGCGGAGGCAGGGGGATGGCGGCCAGGGGGCCCTGCCCTGCCAGCTCGCCGGCAACCACCAATTCGGATTCGGCCGGTCCGAGCCGCTGGGCTGGCAATGCCGGCCGGAACAACTCGGGCAGCGGCGGGCGCGGTGAAGGCCGATCGGCGTTGAGGCGCAAGGCCAGCAACTGCTGGAAGGTGCGGCCCAGAACCGCCGGTTGCAGGGCCAGCCAGCGCGGCGGGTCCGGCGGGTCTGCCGGGTGAAAATCCGGCGGCGTGAAATGGAGCCAGGCCGGCCCGGAAAACCCCTGCTGGTGGGGCAAGGCAAAGAGGGTGGCGTCCTGGAGGGCCAGGAGGTTTTCCGCGCCGGAGTCCAGCAAGTTAATCGAAGGCGAAACGGCGGGCGGGCGGGTGCGCAGGGGGGAACGATCACTCAGCCAGAAGATCAGCCCCAGTTGGGTGGCGAACACCAAGGTGACGGAGCCCCACCACCGCACGCGCCGGCGTCGCGACTCGTTCGCCTGCCTTTTCATCGCGCCGGGGTTTTGCGCGGCAGCTCGAACGGGCGCGGCAGGGTGGCCAGCCAGGCGTCGGCAATGCCCGCCTCTCGCGCCAGGAGCGACAGCCGCAGGAGCCGCTCGTAGGAGACGCTTCTGTCCGCTTGCACCAGAAGGCTCAAGGGGGTGTTGGCCTGCTTCACCACTTCGGCCAGCCGCTGTTTGAGCTGGTCCGGCTCGATGAGCCGGTTCTCGTAATAAAGGCGCCCGTTGGCGTCCATGGCCACGGCCACGCTGGGCCGGTCGGTTCCGGGCAGATTTTCGCCGGTGGGCAGATTCAGGCGCACTCCCGGAGTGTAAACCAGGGAGCCCAGCATCAGAAAAATCACCAGGAGGAAGAAGACCGTCGCGAAGGGCGCGGCATCGAGCTGTCCGCGAAAAATGCGGGCGTTGCGGGGGAATTTCATGCGGAACGCGACGCTGGGGTTTCGGTCAGAATATTAACGATTTCCGTGGCCGCGCGTTCCATGTCCAGCACGATGGAGTTGACGCGGCTCACGAGGTAGTTGTAGCCGGCATGGGCGGGGATGGCGACCGCCAGGCCGGCGGCGGCGCAGATCAGGGCCTGCCAGATGCCGTTGGACAGGTCGCCCACCTGCGCGTGCAACCCGGCGCTCTGAATTCGCATGAACGTCTGGATGAATCCCAGCACCGTGCCTAACAGGCCCAGCAGCGGCGACAACTGGGCGATGGTCGCCAGCAGGTTCAGCTTCTCCTCCAGACGCGGCACCTCCGCCAAGCCCGCCTCCTCGAGGGCCTCCCGGACCCGCTCCCGGCCGTGGTCCCGGTTGAGAATGGCGGTTTTGACGAGCCGGGCCACCGGCCCCGGGGTGGCGTCGCAAATCGAAAGGGCCTCGACCACGTTGTCGCGCTTGAGGACGGTGCGCACGCCGTTGAGGAACTCCAGGGAGTTGATCTGGGCGCGGTGATAGTGCAGGAACCGTTCGGTGAACACCACCACCGCAACCGCGCTGATGAACAGGATCAGCCACAACACCGGCCCGCCATTGGCCAACAATACCGGCAAGGTTAACATGCCCCTGTTATACGGCTTGCGCCCCCCGCTTCAAAGGTCAAAGTTGAGGGCGGCGAGGGCGCGGCTCCGGTGGCCTCGCAGCGTTGCCGCGGGGTTGAGCCGCGGCCTCAGCGGCCAAACTTGCTCAACGAGGTCTGCGGAACCGGGATCTCCCGCGGCGGTTCGGAGGGCTTGTTTAATCGCCAGAGCAGCAAGGCGCACAAGACACTGGCTGCGAAACCCAAGCCGATCACGTAGCGGATCGCGCGTTTCTGTTTGTAGCTGAGCCGCCGCCGCACTCTGTGCCTGACCATGGGATGTCTGCTCACAGCTTGCATCTGGGAGCGGGAGGATAAGACAGGGGCCGTTTGTTCGCAAGCCTTAAATAGGGGTGACTTATTTGCCGGATTTCCCGACCCGCCGATGGCGCGTTACCGTGAGCCAGCACGCCACCCGGTGCTGGCACCCGCGGGTTGTTCCGGCAGATTTATTTTGACCGGGGATCGCGTGGCGGCCCCCATTCGTTCAACTTCCGCTCGTTTTGTTCCGGAGCGGCCGAGAGGTGCAACAACTCCATGGCTTCGCCGATGAGATACAGCGAGCCGGCGATGACGACGAACTCGTCGCCGGCAGCCTCGGCCAGCGCGGCGGCCAGGCCTGGCAATTCGAGGACTTGCGTGCGCGGGTTGGCTTCCGCGCAGACTCCGGCCAAAGCATGGGGGTCGGCCGTCCGCTCGTTATGCACGGGCACCAGGAGGATGCGGCGCGCCAGCGGGGCCAGGAGGCGGCACATTTGCGGCCAGTCCTTGTCCTGCAGAATTCCCAGCACCAGGGCCGGCCGGGCGTCGGCGAAGTACTGCCGCAGCGCCTGGGCGAGAATCTCCGCTCCGCCCGGATTATGCGCCCCGTCCAGCAGGAGGCGCTGGCCCGAGGGACGGGTGACCAATTGCAGGCGGCCAGGCCAGTGCAGGCGCATCAACCCGTCGCGAATGGCGGCGGGCGAGACCGGCAGTTGGGAGGCCAGGACGCGCAACGTCGCCAGCGCCACGGCCGCATTCATTTTCTGATGGTCCCCCAGCAGCGGCAGTTCGATCCGGTCGAGCGGCGCTTCGCGCGCCGCCGAGGCGGGCACCTGGGTGAGCGGCGCTTGCAGGCGGCGCGCCGTTTCCTGGATCACGGCGAGGGGTTCGGGCGTGCGCACGCCGGTCACCACGGGGATGCCGGGTTTGATGATGCCGGCCTTTTCGGCGGCGATGCCGGCGAGGGTTTCGCCCAGCCATTTCTGGTGGTCGTACTGAATATTCGTGATGACGCTGGCCAGGGGGGTCACGATGTTGGTCGCGTCGAGGCGTCCTCCCAGGCCCGTCTCCCACACAACGAGGTCGCACTGCTGCTCGAGGAAGTATTGCAGCGCCATGACCGTGACCACTTCGAAGAACGTGGGGTGATTCTCCGCCGGAAAGTGGCGCAGCAAGGATTGCATCCCGGCCACCAACCGGACCGTGTCGGCTTCGGACAAAAGCCGGCGATTGACCTGGATGCGCTCGCCGAAGGCGACCAGGTGGGGGGAGGTGAACAAGCCCACCCGCAGGCCGGCGGCGCGGCAGATGCTTTCAATCATGGCGCAGGTGGACCCTTTGCCGTTCGTGCCGGCCACATGAATGAATCGCAGCCGGTGGTGCGGGTTTCCGGCCAGCCCGGCCAGGCGGAAGGCATTATCCAGGCCGAGCTTGGTGCCATACCAGCGCAGGCTGTAAAGGAACTGAATGGCTTGGGAGTAGGTCACAAGGCGCGCCGCAAAAGCCGTCATCCTTGCGTTTTGGCGCTGCCGTGGGCCAGGGCGGCGGCGATGAAGCCTCGAAAGAGCGGATGCGGTTGGTGAGGTTTGCTTTGAAACTCGGGATGGAACTGGCTGGCGATATAGAAAGGATGCCGCGGTTCCTCGATGATTTCGACGAGCTTGCCGTCCGGCGTCTGGCCGCTGAACACAAAGCCGGCCTTCGCAAACCGCTCGCGGTAGGCGTTGTTGAACTCGTAGCGGTGCCGGTGGCGTTCCTTGATGACAAAGGCGCCATACAAGCGCGCGGCCAGCGTGCCGACGGCGAGCTGGCAGGCCTGGGCCCCGAGGCGCATGGTGCCCCCTTTGCGCGTGACCCGCGTTTGCTCATCCAGCATGGCAATGACGGGGTGGGGCGTCGCGGGGTCGAATTCGGTCGAATGGGCGCGGGTCAGTTTGAGGACATGGCGCGCGAACTCGATGGTGGCGATTTGCATCCCCAGGCACAGCCCCAGATAGGGCAGGCCGTTCTCCCGGGCGTAACGCGCGGCCTGAATTTTGCCCTCGATGCCCCGCTCACCAAAGCCGCCGGGCACCAGGATGCCGCCGAGGCCGTGCAAGACTTTGGCCGCCCCTTCGCGTTCAATCTCCTCGGCATCCACCTTTTGAATGTCCACGCCGCAGTCGTTGGCGATGCCGCCGTGATTGATGGCTTCATAAACCGATTTATAGGCGTCCTGCAGTTCGATGTACTTGCCCACCACGCCGATTCGCACCCGGCGTTGCGGGGCGATAATCTTCCGCAGAATCTCCTGCCAGTGCGCCATGTTGGGTTGCGGCACGTCGAGCCGCAGTTGGCGGCACACCAGTTCGTCCACCCGCTCCCGCTGCAGCATCAGCGGCACTTCGTAAATGCTGTGGTCCACATCCTTTTCCTCGACCACGGCCTCGAAGGGCACGTTGCAGAAAAGCGAGATTTTCTGGCGCAACTCCTTCTCGAGCGGCTTTTCGCAGCGGCAGACCAGAATATGCGGGGCCAGACCGATTTCGCGCAGCTTGGCCACGGACTGCTGGGTGGGCTTGGTTTTCAGTTCGCCCGCGGCCTTGATGAAGGGCACATAGGTGACATGCACGAAGACCGCGTTGTGCGGGCCGACCTCGAGGGCGAACTCCCGAATCGCTTCGAGGAACGGCAGACCTTCGATGTCGCCGGTCGTGCCTCCGATTTCCGTGATAATGACGTCGGCCCGGGTGGTCTCGGCCAGGAGGTGAATCCGGTTCTGGATTTCGTCGGTCACGTGGGGGATGACCTGCACGGTCTTGCCCAGGTATTTGCCCTCCCGCTCGTTGTTGAGGACGGTTTGGTAAACCTGGCCGCTGGTGAGGTTGTTCAGGCGGGTGAGCTGGCAGTTGGTGAACCGTTCGTAATGGCCGAGGTCCAGGTCGGTTTCCGCCCCATCATCCAGCACATAAACCTCGCCGTGCTGGTAAGGGTTCATGGTGCCCGGATCCACATTAAGGTAGGGGTCGAATTTCTGGAGGGCGATTTTCAGCCCGCGATTCTCGAGCAGCGTGCCCAGCGAAGCGGCCGTCAGGCCCTTGCCCAACGAACTCACGACGCCGCCAGTTACGAATACATATTTGGTGCCCACAGCTTTTGTCACAAGTTTCAAGCCGCAAACTCAGCCCGCGGCGGACGGCGGCTTTTGCGCCCGCCGGCGCCGGCCGTGCGGCCGCGCAAAAAGAAATGCCGCCAAGGGTTGCTTGCCAACCGACTGGCGGCCTCGCCGGATCGCGAACGCGTGCGCCGGAGAACTATAAGAGCGCCCGCGCCCGGTTGACAAGACTCAAGCGGCGGGGTCCGCCCGAAGCAGGCGCTCGACCCGGGCAACGTCCGCCGGGGCGTCCACCCCCACGCTGTCGTATTCCACTCGAACCACCGCGATCGGGATGCCATGATCCAGGGCCCGCAGTTGCTCCAGCTTCTCGGCGGCCTCGAGGGGGGAAACGGCCAGACCCACCAGCCGGAGGAGGGTGTCCCGCCGGAACCCATAGATGCCGAGATGCTTGAGAAACGGAAACGCGCGCATTTGCTCCGGGGCCGGGCGGGCGGCGGCCTCGCGCAGATACGGAATGGTGCGGCGCGAAAAGTAGAGGGCATAGCCCGCGCGATTGACGACCACCTTTACCACGTTGGGGTTGTCGTACTCGGCGGGGTCCTTCAGGGGTGTGGCCGCGGTGGACATGGCCGCCTGGTCCAACGCCTCGGCGACGCGGTTAATGACGTTGGGGTCAATCAGCGGTTCATCGCCCTGGATATTGACCACCGCGTCGCACGCCAGCCCGCGGGCAACCTCCGCAATCCGGTCGGAGCCGCTGGGGTGGTCGGGGGAAGTCATTTCGACCCGGCAAAAGCCCCGCACGGCCTGCCGGATGCGGTCATCATCGGTAGCCACAATGACCTCGGCCAACGCAGCCGCCTTCCGGCATTGTTCGACGACTCGCTGGATGAGTGTTTTGCCGGCAATGAGAGCCAGTGGTTTGCCCGGAAACCGGGTGGAGCCGTACCGCGCCGGGATGATCCCAATTACACGCATGCGCCCTTTGTAGCGGACCCGCGGCGGAAATGAAGCCTGAAAAGAGTTCCCCTGGACACCGGGCTTACGACAGCTTCCGGGTGCGCAGCTCAATTTGCGCTTCGGGGCCAGGCGCCGGAGGCGGGGAGATCCCCCCGCCTTTCGGCGTGGCGCCATCGGCAGCGCGGGTGGGCGGGGGGGTGGGCTTGACAAACCCCCAATCGGTGGCCATCTGGTCGAGAGACACTCTCAGGATGCTCTGGAAATCGCGCCGGTCCCGCCGCAGAAACCAGAACAGCAGCGGCACCAGGGCCAGCAGCGTCCACAGCCAGAGCGTCGCCCTCCCCCACACCCCGAGCACGATCATTTCAAATGCGCAAAGCAGCCAGAACGCGATTTTGGCCTGTAACGACCAGCGCGGCCGCAGCCGGCAGCGGATCATCTGGCGGCCTTGCCCATGCTCCTCGATTACCGTGGCGATTTGCAGGCTGCACCAGCGGCTTCCGTACACCTCGACATCGTAATCGCTCCAACCGATGTCCGGCTTGTGCGGCCAGCCTTGGGCCGCCAAACGTTGCAGGAGGTCGGCCACCCAGGCCAGCCGGTCCACGCGCCGCTCCGTCCAATAACTGACTTCTTCGAGCGGCTGACCGCTGTCTCGCAAGGCGATCGAATCCAGGCTCCGGCGCTCCGCGCGGGCCGGGGTATGCAGCAGCAGGCGGCCCCGGTAGCGGGCCCAGCCGCGGACGATGGGCTGGAGGAAAAACAGGCAGGCCACCAGGGGTCGCGACCACCAGTGCGCCTTGCCGGGAGGCAGCGAGGCCTGGGCGCCGGCCAGGCCGCAGAGCCCGAGCGACAACAACAGACTGGTCAAAGCTAGTGGAAAAACAAAATGGAAGGCGGCCGAAAGGACCCACAGCGGCAGCGTCACCAGCACGTGATATTCGAGCGTGGTGCAGAGCATCAGCGAGGGCGAGGGAGGGGCGACATAAATGGATTGAAAGCCGGCGCTGCCGAACAAGCCGCGATAGATGACGGGCGCGCGCAGTCGAAGTCCCAGGGGCGCCGTGGTGTAAATCCGGCCCCGCCAGATGCTTCCGCCCAGGACGTTGAAATACTCGGGGTGCTTCCGGATGAGCAGCGATTCGGCTTCGCCGTAGCCCCGTTGCTGCTTCAAATAAGCGCCGATGGTCGAGCGCCGGTAGTGCCAGACAAATCCCGCCGGACTAAATCCGATCCTGTGGCCGGCTTGCTGCAGCCGCCAGCAAATGTCCACATCGTCGCCGGCGGCGCGAAAGACGGGGTCGAACCCGCCGACCTGATCGAGGGCCCAACGATAAAATGCCATGTTGCAGCCGGGAATGTGTTCCGCCTCGCGGTCGTTGAGCATCACATGCGCCGGGCCGCCGGGCGAAGCCATTACCGCCGCCGCCACCGCCGAGTCCTCCGGTGGCAATAGGTTGGGGCCGCCCATCGCGGCGAAGTCGCTCCGCAACAGGTCGCCGACCAGGTAATACAGCCAGTCCCGGTCCGCCCGGCAATCCGCGTCAGTGAAGGCGACGATCTCTCCGGTCGCGGCCGCGATGCCGGTGTTCCGGGCGGCGGACAGGCCGAGATTCTGCTCGTGGCGCACGTAGCGAACCGAGGGGTAAGCCGCCGCGGCCTGGCCGCTGCCATCGGTCGAGCCGTCATCCACCAGGATCACCTCATAGTCCGGATAGTTCAGCCTTTGGAGTGATTCGAGGCAGGCCTTGAGCGTGCGCCCGCCATTGTAGCTTGCCACCACGACCGAAACGCGCGGGTACCGCGGGAGGGCGAAGCACGGGGCAAGGCGGAACTGGCGCTGGACGGCCGCAAAGGCGGGTTTGGCGCTCCGATCCGCGCGCGTGAGGCCCATGGCCCAATCGGTGATCGGCTGGCCGTTGCGGTGCCAGTCGTCGGTGAAGCTGAAGACCACGGCCCCCGCGGCGCCGGCCCGGTAAGCGTCTTCGAGCTGCCAAGCCAGCATCTCCGCCTGTCGCGCTTCCCCCTCGCGCAACGAATCAATGCCCAGCTCGCCCAGAAGCAGCGGTTTGGATTCCGCCAGCATTTGGAGTCGCGCCAGGTAGTTTCGGAAGGCTGGTTCGTGGTGCAGATACACGTTAAAGCAGACAAAATCCACGCTTTGGGGGCGGAGAAACTCCGTGGGTGGATAATTGCCGAAGGTGCAAAGGCATTCGGGGTCAATCCGCCTGGCCTCCAGGACCAACTCATCAATAAAATCCGCCACCGCTTCCCCCCCGCTCCAGCGAACCAAGTCGGGCGGAATCTCGTTGACCATGCTGAAGGCGAAAACGGCGGGATGCCGCGCGCAGGCCAGGACCGCCCGGCGAACGGCCTCGCGCGCCTGCTCGCGCGCCGCCGCCGTGTCGAGAAACGACAGGTGCTTGTTCCAGGGAATATCCACCAAGACCTTCAGGCCGTATTCGGCGGCCAGGTCGAGGAACCAGCGGCCCGGAACATGGTAGATGCGGACCACATTGGCGCCCAACTCGCGGATTTGGGCGAAATCGGCGGCGGTCTGCTCGGGAGAAGCAAAAGGCTGGCCCGCCGCATTGAGCGCGAACGGACCATACGACACGCCTTTGACGCAGAATTTTTCCTCGCCCAGGCGGAAAAACTTACCCTCCACTCGAACGCGTGAGAGGGGCGAACCCGCAACTGCCATTTGCATTGGACGCTGAGGCTGACGGTTTTAATCACGCAAGGTGCGCCGCAACAAGTCCATGGCCTGCTGGGCCGTCACCTGCTTGAACGTCTCCCGGTCGGTCGGGTTGCATTGGCGCTCGACCGTGGTTTCGCGCGGCGAAGCCACAGCGATAAACACGGTTCCAACGGGCTTGTCGGGCGTGCCGCCCGAGGGACCGGCAATGCCGGTGACGGCGATGCCATACTGCGCGCCGGTTGCCCGGCGCGCACCCTCCGCCATCGCCCGCGCCACCGGTTCGCTCACCGCCCCGTGGGCGGCGAGCGTTTGGGCCGGCACGCCGAGGAACTGCTGTTTGGCGGCGTTGCTGTAAGTCACCAACCCGGCCAGGAACACCGCGGAGGCGCCCGGCACATTGGTCAGCCGATGGGCGATGCATCCGCCCGTGCAGGATTCCGCCACCGCCAGCGTTGCCTGGCGGGCCGTGAGCAAACGGATGATCACCTGCTCCAGCTCCTCATCCTCGGTTCCGTAGCAACTCCCCCCGAGGAGCTCCCGGACGACCTTTTCTGCTTCGGCCACCAGGCTTTCGCCCTGGGGGCCCCGCGCGGACAAGCGCACATCCACCTGGCCAGGCCGGGCGCAGTAGCCGAGGTCGAGCCCACTGGCCACCAGCCGAGTGAGGGCGAGCGCGATCCGTTCCTGGACCCAAGACTCTCCCAAGCCGGTGGTCCGCAACGTGTGGCAGGCGAAGCGCGCTTCGGGGGGCAGCAGGGTGCGGAGCAGCGGGACGACCTGGTTGGTGAACATCGGCCGCAGTTCGCGGGGCGGTCCCGGCAGCATGACCAGCCACGACCCTTCGCCGCCCGCGCGGTAAGGGTTGGGCTTGATTTCCAGCGCCAAGCCGGGAGCGGTGCCGAAAGCGTTGTGCAGCACCCGCGCCCCCTCCGGCACCATGGCCTGCAGCCGGTTGGATTCCGGCATGGCACGCTGGCGGCTGGCAAAGTAGGCCTGAATGGCGGCCAGCACCTGCGGATCCTCGCGCAGGCTTCGGCCCAGCAGCCGCGCGATCAAGTCCCGCGTCAGATCATCCGAGGTTGGGCCCAAGCCCCCCGTGGTGATCACCAGGTCGGCCCGCCCGAGGGACTCGCGGACGGCTCCCTGAATGTCCGGCCCGGTGTCCGGGACGGCCACCTGGCGGGACACAACGCAGCCCAGCTCGGCCAGTTGCCGGCACAGCCATTGCTGGTTGGTGTTCAGCACCCGCCCCAGCAGCAGCTCGCTGCCCGTGTTGATGAGTTCCACGATCATAATCAAAATTACGGCCGCGCCGGTCGCCCCGGCCGGTGCCACTGCCCCCGTTGAGGGCGACACACCGGCCGAACCCACCGCTCCTGCGGCACGTCGCAGGCGGCCGGCTCAACGCTTCCGATTGTATCGCTCCTGGGCATATTTGCTAAGCGCAAGTTGACGGGTTTCCGCCTGGAATTGCGCGTCGGCCGGAAAAGGCGACCATCCTCCCCCGCCAAAGGCGGCGGCTTGAGCACAGACCGCCCGCTGCCATTCCCGGCGGGGTGGGGACGCTGGCGGCGGTTGCACCGATCCCTGGATCAACAACCCTGTTCGGGTGCGTCGCTGGGCGGCGCCGGCAATTTTCCGGCCGCGACAGAGCAGATCAAATTGCTCATAACCGACGAAACACTGGCCGGGGGCGGCCTTGAGCGGTGCGGGAGCCAGGGTGGTGAGGATGCCCAAACTGGCGAAAGCCGCGCCGAGCCAGGCATGCACTTGCCGGTAGCTTTCCAACGCGGTCAACTGGTACCAAGGCGCGGAGGGCGGGAAGGCCAGGCTGTAGGTCCAATCGGCGTCGTGCGGCACAATCCCTCCACCAGTGGGGCGCCGAACCAGTGGCCGCAAGGCCGTCAACCGCTCGACCTCGGCGTATCGCTGAAAGTAACCGAAAGAGGCGGCCGGCTCGGTCCAGCCATAGAAGCGCAGCACGGGGCGGTCCAGCCGGGCCATCGCCTCGAGCAGCCACTCGTCCACCGCCATGTTCCACGCCGGGTCCCCGGGACCCGAATCCAGCAAGTACCAGCCGTTCATGGCGCGGCGGCAGTCTTGGATTTGTCCGGGACACCCATCCTCGGGCAAAGCTCGCGAATCTCGCACCCCGCGCAGTCCGGGTTGCGGGCGAAACATCGGCGGCGGCCATGCCAGATCAACCAGTGGCTGAAGAGAGTCCACTGCGGCTGGGGAACAAGCCGCATGAGGTCCTGTTCGATCTTTTCGGCATCCCGCTCCCGGCTCAGCCCGAGCCGCAGCGAAAGGCGGGCGACATGGGTGTCCACCACGATTCCGTAATTGAGGTTGAACGCGTTGCCGAGAACGACGTTTGCTGTTTTTCGCCCCACCCCCCCAAGCTGCAGCAACTCCTCCATGGTCCGCGGCACCTCGGCCCCAAACTTTTCAACCAGCGTGCGGCAGCAAGCCTGAATGCTCCGCGCCTTGTTGCGAAAAAACCCCGTCGTCTTGATGTCCTGCTCCAACTCGGCGGGCGACACTTGGAGATAATCCCGGGCTGTACGGTATTTCTTAAACAGGGTCGCCGTGACCTGATTAACCCGCTTGTCCGTGCATTGGGCGGAGAGAATCGTGGCAATCAGCAACTCGAGCGGATTCGAGTGGTTCAGCTCGCAGTGGGCGTTGGGATAAGCCGATTTCAGCCCGGCAATGATCTTTCGGACACGGGCCGCTTTGGCGGTTTGGGTTTCACGAGGCATCGTTTTACGGGGCGAAGCTTAGGCTCGACTCGAAACCCCGGCAAGTTTCGCTTCCCAAGAACGGGGGCGTGGCGCCGCCAAAAGCCCGGGCTGGAAACTCCGCCTCAGCCGGAGGGCTGGCTGGCCTGGACGAAGGCAAGCCACCACGGCCAGACCACCAGCAGGACGAACACCAGCCCGCAGACAAGGTTCAAGCCCATGCGTTGGGCCGTTCGAGGGATGAGCCCCAGGAAGATGCCCAGGATCAGACCTCCGAGAAAGCCGCCGAGGTGGGCGATAATATCCGTGCCGGGGGTCAACCCCATCAGAACAAACAACATTAGGCCCGCAACCAGGCCGATGACCGCCGTGCGGATTGGACGCGGTCCCAGACCGCCAAAAGCCAGGGATTGAGTCGCCAGCAGGCCCAGGGCCCCCATGACCATTCCGGACGCGCCCAGACTGTGATGCGGCATGCGCGACAGGACCACCGCCAGCACGTTGCCCCCGACGCCGGCCAGATAGGCGGCGAGCAGGCCGGCCCCGGTCCCCCAACCGCCCAGCGCCAGCCCCAGCAACACCAGTCCGATGGTGGCATTGGCGCCCAGATGCGCCACGTCCGCATGGAGCCACACTGCCGTAAACAGCCGCCACGGCTGCTGCCATACCAGCGCGCCATCCACCGCGCCCGCGCTCCTGACTTGCGGATACTCGCCACTGATCCAGAAGAAAAATCCCAGCAACAAGACCCAACCCAGCGCCGCCCAGTCAAAGACCAGTCCCGGACGGAACACCTCCCGCCGCCACAACCATCGCCGGTTCTCCGCCTGGTACAAGCGAATGGCCGCCACAGCCCGCTCGTAATCCTCCGGCGCAACGATCAAGCCCCAGCCCCCGCTCTCTTCCGCGTCATCAATCACCGACTCGATTTCCTGGCTGAGAAGCACCAGGCTCCAGTCCATCGCCTGGCGGCGTGAAGCAGCGGGGATGCGATGGGTGAAAGTTTGCACGGCGCTCAAGAAAACACTAACCTTCCGCGCGTTTGTTTGTCCATTAAAACCCTGGGTACCGATGCGCGTTCATGTGTTGCAGCACGTTCCTTTCGAGGGCCTTGGCAGCATTCAGGCGTGGTTGTCGCGCCGGGGCGCCATGGTGACGGCCACACGTTTTTTCGAATCGGACGCGCTGCCAGCGGTTTCGTCTTTGGAATTTGTAATTGCCTTGGGCGGGCCCATGAGCGTGAACGACGAGAAACGCCTCCCTTGGCTGGCTCGGGAAAAGCAGTTCCTGGCCGACGCCATCCGCTCGGGAACGCGCGTTCTGGGTATTTGTCTCGGGGCGCAACTGATGGCGAGCGCGCTCGGCGCTCGAGTTTATCCCGGACCCGAGAAGGAAATCGGCTGGTTTCCCGTCTTCGGAGAACGTCCCCCTGCGCCCGCATTCCGGTTCCCGGAATGCTTCCGGGCCTTCCATTGGCATGGCGAGACCTTTGACCTCCCGAGCGGGGCAAAGCTGTTGGCGGGCAACCGGGCGTGTCGTCACCAGGCGTTCCAGGTCGGCGAGCGGGCGATGGGGCTTCAGTTTCATCTGGAGACGACGCCGGCCGCCGTGGACGCGTTGATTGCGCATTGCGGACACGAGCTGGAGCCGCGGCGATTCGTCCAAACCCAGAAACAGCTCCGCGCTGCCTCCTCTGGCGATTATTCCACGCTCAATGCTTTGATGGAACAGGTGCTGGACTACCTCGCGCGCCCGAGCCATTAAGCCGGGGCGCCCCCGTGAGTTGCGACCCTTTGCTGGCGCCACGCGACTGCACCAATCGAGGGGCATGCTAACAGGAAAAAGCTGAGGACTGGCTGGTTTTTGCAGGCGCCCCAATCCCGCGTGCGCCTCGAGGGAGCGGGCCGAAGCGGGGGACCGCGGCGTTTCTTGACAATCGCGAGGGAGGTTTTCAGACTGTCGCAGTGAAATTGAAGTCCACGGGCGGCGCCTGGAGCCGGTGTCGCCGCCTCGCAATTGTTTGGGCCGCCGTCTTTTTGCTTGGGGATGGGGCCGGAGCGACCGCCGCGCCTGGGCTGACCACGCCCCGGGAGCATTTCGGTTTCAATCCGGGTGATGACCATCATCTGCCGAATTATCGCCAGCTCACCAACTACTGGCACCGGCTCGAGCGCGAATCTTCGAGCCTGAAGGTGGTTCCCATCGGCGTGACCGAGGAAGGCCGCCCGATGGTGATGGCGGTGGTAAGCTCGCCGGCGAACCTGCGCCGGGTGGAGGAGTACCGGGAGATCGCGCGCAGGCTGGCGCTGGCGGAGAACCTCTCCGACAACCAGGCGAAGGCGCTGGCCGGGAAAGGGCGGGTGGTGGTGTGGATTTCCGGTGGTTTGCACGCCACGGAGACGCTGGGCACAGTACAGTTGGTGGAGACGGTGTATCAGTTGATCAGCCGGAAGGACGCGGAGACCCGGCGGATTCTTGAAAGCGTGATTGTGCTCGCCGTGCCGGCCAACCCGGACGGCATGGATCTGGTTGGGGACTGGTACATGCGGGAGGCGGACCCCGCCAAGCGTTCGCTTACCAACCTGCCGCGCCTGTACCAAAAGTACGCCGGCCACGACAACAACCGCGACTTCTACGCCTTGACCCAGTCGGAGAGCAAGGCCATGAGCCGCGCGCTGTTCCGCGAGTGGTTTCCTCAGATCATCTACGACCATCATCAGAGCGGCCCGCCGGGGACGGTGATGTATGCCCCGCCCTTCCGCGACCCCTTCAACTACCGGATAGACCCGCGAGTGCAAAACGGCGTGGAGGTGCTGGGGGCGGCCATGATCCAGCGATTTCTGGCTGAAGGAAAGCCGGGTGTGACGGTTCGCTCCGGAGCCCGTTACTCGGCGTGGTGGAACGGCGGGTTGCGCTCGATTGGCTATTACCACAACGCGATCGGGCTGTTGACCGAAACGATCGGCGGGCCGAATCCGATTGAAATTCCGTTCCATCCCGCGTTACAGCTTCCGCGCGGCGACTGGCTCGCTCCAATCGAGCCCCAGCGGTGGCATTTCCGGCAATCGGTCGAATACGCGGTCACGGCCAACTACGCCGTTCTGGATTACGCTTCCCGGCATCGGGTGGAACTGCTCTGGAACCATTATGCGATGGGCCGGGATGCCATCGCGCGAGGCAGGCGGGATCACTGGACGCCCTCGCCCAGCCAGGTGGAGCGCGCGCAGGCGGAGATAAAGCAAGCCCAATCCCGGGCCGCGAAAACCGCCCGGCCCGCCGCCCCATCCTCATCAGCAAAGAAGGCGCCCCGGCCGGCGCCCCCGACCCCAAATGATTTCGTCCGCTTTTTCCGAGACCCGTCGCACCGGGACGCTCGCGGCTACCTCCTCGCGAGCGACCAAGCCGATTTCGGCACCGCGACCCGTTTTGTCAACATGCTTATCGAAAGCGGCGTGCGGGTTCTCCGCGCGACCAACGCGTTTGACTTTGAAAACCGCCCCTATCCTGCCGGCTCGTTTGTGGTGCCTTGTGACCAGGCCTACCGCGCCCATGTGCTCGACATGTTCGAGCCCCAGGATCACCCCCACGACCTGCAATATCCCGGCGGCCCGCCGATTCCGCCCTATGATCTGGCCGGCTGGACGCCGGCGATCCAGATGAATGTGAAGTTTGATCGTGTGTTCACGGGGTTGTCCGGTCCCTTTGAAATCTGCGAGGACGTCCAGCCGTTGCCGGTTGGGCGGATAGACGGCGCGGCGGGGGCGGAGGGTTTTCTACTGCGCGCGGATGCCAACGATGCGTTTCGGGCTGTAAACCGGCTGCAGGCCGCGGGTCATCCCCTCGGGCGACTCGCGGAGGCTGTCACCCTCGCCAGGGGCCGGTTCAACGCCGGCACTTTCCACCTGCCTCGCCGCCCGGACACTCTGCGCCTGCTGCAGTCTCTGGTGATCCACCTGCCGGTCACGTTCGTCGGCATCCAAGGCGCCCCGCCGGTTCCAGTGGTTCCGCTCAGGCCCGTGCGGGTGGGCTTGTGGGACCGTTACGGCGGCTCAATAGCCTCCGGTTGGACGCGCTGGGTGCTGGAGCAGTTTGAAATGCCCTTCGAAACAGTTTTTGCGCCGCGGTTGGACGCGGGCAATTTGCGTGACCAATTCGACGTTTTGGTGTTTGTCACCGGGGCCATCCCGGCTTTTCGGGGAGTGACGAACCGCCCGGCTGCATCGCTCGAGGAGAACGACGGGGCGGACCTCCAGCCCCCTGGCCCGTCGCAGACTCAAGCGCGCGCGCCGGCCCGCCCGCCCGCGCAGCTTCCCGCAGAGTGGCGGGACCGGTGGGGCAGCGTGACCCCCGACCGAACCATTCCGCAATTGCGGGCGTTCCTCGAGGCAGGAGGGACTGTGCTGACCATCGGCAGCTCGACGGACCTGGCCAGACACCTTGGCCTCCCACTAGCCAGTCATCTGGTCAGCACGAACGAGGACGGCCGGGAGGTCCCCTTGCCGCGCGAGAAGTTCTATATCCCCGGCTCGATTGTCCGTGTTCGTGTCAACGCCGAACATCCGCTGGCGTGGGGGGCGGAGGAAGAGGTGGACGTGATGTTCCACTCCAGCCCGGTGTTCCGGCTCGCCGCGGGGGCAGGCGCAGGCGACGGGGACGACGGCGGCGTTACGGCGGACATTACGCGCGTGGCGTGGTTTGATCAAACGGCGCCCCTGCGCAGCGGCTGGGCCTTGGGCCAGCAATACCTGCAAAACGGCATTGCCATCGCCGAGGTCCGGGTGGGGGCGGGGTGCCTGCTTCTTTTTGGACCGGAAATCGTGTTCCGCGCCCAGTCCCACGGCACATTCAAATTCCTCTTCAACGGCATTCTCAACGCCGGCGCCGTTTGGCCCAGGGGCGAGCCCCTCGCCGGCGAGTAGTTCCGGCTTAGAATTCGAACTGCGGGAGGCCGCGCGGAGCCACGCGGTTGGTCATGGCGGCATAGCGGCGCCACTCGACATGGTTGTCGAGAAAACAGACGTTGCCACCCGCCGGGACGCCCTTGTCCAGATGCGCGGTGCGGACCTTGGTGCCGCCGGCGCCCGCGATGTCCACGTAGCGGCGGGTGCCGGTGGCGCCCAGCACTGAAATGGTGGCGTCAACGATCATTTCGGTGTCCGAGACCGACAGGCTGCCCCGGCCGGCCTCGGGTCACCCCCTGCCTGCCCGCTCGAACCGGGCTCAAGCGGCGCGGCGGGAGACGGTTGCGGCGAGGGACACGATGAGCAAGCTCAGGCCCAAGGCGCAGACGGTCGCCGCGCCAATGGGCAGGTCCACCCGGGTCGTCACCAGCAGGCTGGCGATGCTGGCCGCGGTCGCGATGGCCCAGCCGACCACAAAACGCGCGACCAGCGAGTTGACCAGGAAGATGGCGCACACGGCCGGAATGACCAGGTACGAGAAAGTCAGGAGCACCCCGCCAATATGCACAAAGCTGGTCACCACCAGCCCGAAGAGGAGGTAAAAGAGGAAGTCCCACCAGCGAATGTTCAGGCCCGCCGCGGCGGCCATTGCCGGCTGGGTTGAAATGGCCAGGAACTTCTTGCGCAGCAAAAAGTGAATCACGCCAACCGTGAGGTAAAGAAAAAAAGTCTTGATAACCTCCGCCGGCGGCACGACCAGCAGCTCCCCCACCAGCGACCGCTGCAATTCCTCCTTGCCGCCCGCCGTGTGGCTGAGCACCAGCACGGCCGCGGCGGCGGCCACGACATAAAGGATGCCGATCAACGCTTCCTGCGGCACCTGCTCATGGCGGGTGCGGGTGAAGGTGAGAACCACCGCGCCCAGCAAGGTAAACCCGAGTGAAAAGGGGAAACTCTGCCAGTCATGGAGGTCATAGCCGGCCAGCATGGCCACACACGTGCCCAGCGCGGCGGTTTGGGCCAGCGCCAGGTCCACAAAAATGACGCCCCGCTGGACAATATGCAGGCCGAGGTAAACCAGCAACCACGGCAGGAGGAGGCTGGCGATCAAGGGCCACTTTAACAAGACGAAGATTTCAGACATAAACGGAAAAAAGGGGAAGCCTGAGCGGGCCGGTCAACGGGCCAGCGCCTCGGCCAGCGCCCGCACCAGGCAGTCCATCAGCTCCACGTAACCGCCCTCCGTGCCTTTGATGCCGCCCGGAAACTGGGAAACCTCCACCACGGTCGCGCCAGTCCGGCCCGCCACGGCCTCCGCCGTCCGGCGGTCGAGGTAGCGGTCCACAATCACCACGTGAGCCCGTCGCTCTTTCATTTGGCTGATGACCTCGGCCAGGTGCGTTGGCGTCGGCGGGATGCCCGGCTTGGGCTCGAGAAACAAGTCAATCTTGAGCCCGAAACGGCGGGCGAAATAGGGCCAGGAATTGTGATAACTCACAACAGTCTGGCCCTTGAAGGGAGCCAGCGCCTGCTCCCAGCCGGCGAGTTTGGCGCTGATTTGCTCCACCCAATTGCTCACGTTCGCGTCATACCGCGCAGCGGCCTGCGGGTCCAATCGGGCAAACACGCGGCCGAGGTGCCGGGCCAGAATCTGCGCGTTCACCGGATCCACCAGAAAATGGGGATTGCCGGCCGCATGAATGTCTCCCTTGGCCCGATCCAGCTCGGTGGGGACCTCCAGCATCTCGATTCCCTGATTGGCCAGAACGTGGCCCGGGCCGTCGCCGGCAATCTTCCGGTTGCCGGCCCGCCCCAGCAGGGGCGGCAGCCACCCGCTCTCGAGCTCGGCCCCGCCCTCGATCAGCACATCCGCCTGGCGCAGCTTGACAATCATGCTGGGCTTCGGCTCGACAAAATGCGGGTCCTCCGTCGGGCGGGCCAGCGAAACCACCTCGACGTCCTCACCGCCAACCGCGCGGGCAATGGCCGCCAAATCCGGCGTCGTGGTCACGACATTGAGTTTCGCTTGGAGCGGCGTCGCCGTCAGCAAGCCCACCCCAACCATGAATTCCAATAAAATTGGGCTGAAACGACGCGCGGCGGTCCGGTCCCAATCCCAAGCCCGCCCTCGCCCTGAGGCGAGGGCGCGGATTCCGTCAAACCAGCAAGAGAAGCCAATCATAGAGCAAGGCCCTTTCAGAATTTGTGGGCTGCGTGGGCGCCCAGGAGGAATTCGAACTGGAGCCAGACCGAGTGGTCCACGCCCTCGACAACGCGGTCGTCGTAGTTGTATTGCAGCCGCACCTTCGAGAATTCGGTCGGGTACCACGTGAGATTCGGCGAGAGCCGCCAGCGCTGTGCGCGCTGCGGGTCACGCCCCAACAACCGGCCATCCAGCGCGAGCCCGCGCCGCTCGTAGTCCGCCGTGTTGCCCGTGACGTAATCAAAGCGCAAGCCCCCCACCCAGCCCTTTCGAAAACCATAAAGCAGTTGGGTATAAAAACCATAATCCGTGAGCGTTTCCCCTTCGAGCAGCGCCGGGGCGCCGGTTCGCAGGTCAACGATTTCGCCAGGGCCGGCCAACCCGTCCCCGTCTTCATCCCAATCAAACGTTCCGGCGTCATACCGCCGCAGCAGCGCCTCGGTTTGCAGACTCACGAACGGAAACCCGGCGTGATGCGACGCGGATTTCCATTTCCAAGTCAGGTCCACGCCGAAAATCTGGCTGGTGGTTTTTCCGCCGTCCTCGCCTCCGCGCGAGTTGGGGCCGAACGCGCCCGAAGCGCCCAGCAACAAGACCTGCGTGTCCGTCAGATCGAACGACACAGCGTACCGGCCGGAAAACAGGAGGTCGTCGAGGTGTTGGACGCCCCGGTCGTTATCCGCGTGCCGATAGGCGAAGGGGGCCGCCTCGTGGTCCTCATGGCCGTGGCTGTGGCCGCTGCTGCGAAAGCTTGAGGCGGTCTCTCCGTGGCTGTTCTGCAGGGAAAACATCAGCTCGGAGTAAAAGGGCGTGGGCAGGAGCCAGGCAAGACGGCCCCCCGGATTGCGCAAGCCGTCGGGGCCGAAAAAGCGGCCCAGCACCAGCGGCGTATCCACAAACGCCCACGTGTGCGGGTGGGTTGGGTTCTGCCGCCCAAACTCGGTGTAAATCTGGCCCGCGCGGAGCTGCAGCCCCGCCGGCAGGGAGAGAGTCTCCAGCCAGGCCTCCTCAAGCTCGACGTTGGATTCTCCGCCCGCGTCCACCTGAAACAGGATGTTGGCGTTTCCGCCGAAATACGGGTCCACCGCGCCGGCGAAGCTGGCCTCCACCCCCTGAACCGTGAACCCCCGCTGGTTGGGATCGTGTCCCCCAAGCTGGGTGCCCCCCGCGATGTCGTCCGCGGTGGAACCGCCCACCGCAAAGGTGCCGACCAGCCCCAAGTCCATATAAGCGCTCCCACGCTGCAGGCGGATGGGGTCAGCCGGAGACCATCCCCTGGCCGGCGCAACATCGCTGGCAGGTGCGGCCGTTGCCGGCCCCGGGGTTTCCCGTGCAGACTCCCGCTCCGCCCGGCCTGCTAAGGGCTTCGCCGGTTCCGCAGGGGTGTTGGGTCCACCCGATTCAGGCGGCTGCGAACCCTTTAGGGCATCCAGTTGCTGTTTCAGGGCTTCGATTTCGCGTCGCTGCTCCGCCTGCACCCGCTCGAACTTGCGCTGCAGTTCCTCAATTTGACGCCGAAGTTGCTCCGTTTCATTTTCCGCCTGCGCCCGCCAGCCGGTGGCGCCTGCCAAGATCACTGTCACTGCCAAAACCGATGTAATTCTGCTTGGTCTCATAAAACTCCGCTGCACACCCGCGTCCTTGGGGACGCGGAAGATTCCATTAATAACGAACGATAAGCCGACCGATGGGGATCGTTCAGCCCAAGGGCGGAGCGCGGCTGGGGGACAGCCGGTGATCCACCGCGCACACCAGCAGAGGGTGTGGCGTGACCACCGCGACAACCAGCGTCTCGGGAGGAAGAATCGCCAGAACGGAAGCCGAAGGGGCTCCAGCATGGCCCGTGGCAAAGCTATAAAGGAAACAAGGATGGTCCCGCCCCTGGCTGGCCTGACACTCGGCCCGATGGTGGGCCGCATGCACCAGCGCGGCAATGGCGGTGTAAACCACCATCACGGCCAAGCCAAGCGCCAGCCCCTTTCTGCCGGCCGACCCCCGGCCAATTCTTTTCAAGGTGAATTGCACGAGCGAGTTTCCAGCATGCCCTGTGCCGGGCGCGAGGCAAGCCGGAAAACGGTTTTAAGAACTCACGGCAGGTTAAAACGCAGGTCGTGCTTCATTTTCTCTTCATTTATTTGCGAGCCAAGACCTGCCGACAGGGCGCAGAAGAAGCAGATTAAGCCTAAAACAATCAGCCTCTCCTGCCGGAAAATACGGACGAGGGCGTCGGGAGAGTTGCCGATGAAGCTTGTGAATAACTTGGGGCTGGCACCGAATCAACCTTGGAAGGAGTGTTACATAACCAGTTGGGGCTTAACGCGATTCAAACGATTCAGACGGGCGGGCAATGACGGAACAAGGGTGTGTATAACGGTGAAAAACTGTGTGAAAACAGTGTGGAAGTGGCTCGGAATAAGGTTAAAACGCGTTTGAAAAAGATTGACTTCTTGGAACTTCCAAGGCTACTATGATGATACCTTTCGAAAACTCTGAAAATATTATGTTGTGCTCCTCCCAGAGTGTTGTCACTCGGAAGATGGCGAAGATGGTGTTGGCCGTGTCGCCTCTTTGCCTGACGGTTCTGCTGTGCGGTCAGACTGTGGTTGCCGATGTTCCCGCTCCCGGCATTCCTCAACCGGCGGAGTGGACCGCAGGGCCCAAGACCGTCAATCTGGGCAGCATTGCTGAAATGCAAGTGCCGGAGGGGTTCGAGTTTACCGATGAGCAAGGCGCCCGGTACGAGTTGGAGCGACAGGGCGAACCGGCTCCGAGCGGTTTGTTGGGGGCGTTGCGTTACCGCAACAGCGTAGCTTGGATCAGTTATTTGCCCATTGGCCACATCAAAGACGCTGAGGCCACAATAGACGCGGCTGCCGCGCTGGAAGAACTCAAGCAGCAGGCTGAGGCTCGGAATGCCGTGTACCGCAAACTCGGCAAATCCCCCGTTATGAACCTGGAATGGGATGCCCAACCCGTTTATGACGCTCAAACCAAGTGCGTGGAATGGTCCCTTCGGGTTGAGACTCTTGCGGGCGCAGCATTTAACCACCACTTCCGAATCCTCGGCCGGAAGGGAGTGATCAACGCGGTGGTTGTGCGGCCGTACCTGAATTCCACGGACCTAAACCGCTTGCGAGAGGCCGCCCGCGGCATTGCGTTCAAGCCCGGCGAGCGTTACCCGGATTACTCGGACGGGGACGCCCTGGCCGGTTATACCATCGCC
>ERZ795050.1414-NODE-1414-length-31170-cov-5.207649_pt1 | contig 31170 bp, 21 predicted proteins | sample MGYA00375134_ERZ795050 | MGnify/ENA primary metagenome ERZ795050 (study PRJEB30179, sample SAMN05720221) | activated sludge metagenome | isolation source: Anaerobic digester | place: Japan | collected 2015-05-26 ... | reverse complement strand
GGGATTGAGGGGGTGAGTTCGTGTTGAACCGGAGTAATAAGGAACAGCTACTTTTGGGATTGCGGGTTTTTATCCGGATACTAATGTTAAAAATATTTAAATTCACCTTTTTCTAAAGGTATGTCTGCTGATGTAAAATTGTAATAACGCATCTTTGCATTCCCAAAAAAACCTTTAACAAAAAGCATTATGTACAGGCCTGCAAGCTCAATGATGATTTTTGCCGCACTCCTTTTTACGACCGCTCTATATTCACAGGAAAACCAGAATGGTTCCGATACCCTCAGGAAAGGTGCGCTTAAAATTTTCCTCGACTGCCGTACCTGCGATATGAATTATACAAGGGAAGAGATTCCTTATGTAAATTACGTACGCGATGTGAAGGAAGCTGAAGTGTATATCCTTGTAACTACCCAGAACTCAGGCAGCGGAGGAAACATGTATACCTATACATTTACCGGTCAGTTTCGTTTCAGGGGAATGAACGATACTCTGACCTTCAGCAGTAATCCCGACATGACCAGCACACAAATTCGTGAAAAAAGGACCGAACTTCTTAAGATGGGTCTTATGAGATATGTTGCAAAAACCCCCCTTGCCGGAGAGATCGAAATAAGACATAACCAGAAACTTCAGAGTGAAGAGGTGGTTGATAAATGGAATAACTGGGTATTTGAGATTCAGACAAGTCCACGGTTTAATGCCGAAGCTTCCAATTCGAGGATCTTCTTCCGCAACTCGCTGAATATAACAAGGATAACCTCGGATCTGAAGTTCGAGCTGGAACTTGAAGGTGATAACTCAAAACAAAAATTTGTTTATGACGACGGAGAGGAAATAATCTACAGAAGGAAAGATGAAAGTCTTGATATTTTACTGGTTAAAAGCATCGGGGAGCACTGGTCGGCCGGTTCAAGGATGATGATGAGCACCGCAACGAATCCCAACTATGACCTTAACTTTGAATTTATGCCTGCCGTTGAGTATGACATCTTTCCCTACTCAATAGCAACTCACAAACAGCTCAGGATAAACTACAGTGCCGGCTACCAGTACAGCAACTATATCGACACAACTCTTCTGAACAAACTTAATGACAATCTTCTGAAGCAAGAACTGAGAATCGCATATCAGGTTCAGGAAAAATGGGGATCAATTAATATTTCTCTCACCGGTTCCAACTATTTTCACGACTTATCAAAGAACCGAGTGGAACTTAACGGATTTGTCAGGCTAAGGATTGTAAAAGGCCTTTCACTATCTGTAAACGGAGAAGCGGCATATATTAACGACCAGCTCAATCTCAGAAAAGGAGAGCTTACCGAAGCTGAAAGACTTCTACGCCTTAAGGAACAGGCAACAAACTACTCAATCGGAGGAAGCATAAGTATTACCTATACTTTCGGCTCTATCTATAATAACGTGGTAAATCCGCGGTTTGGCTCTGGCGGAGGCGGAGGCGGAGGTATGTACGGTTTCTATTAAACCTGCATCGTTAATATTCAATCGGGTCATAAAAAACAGTAAGTTTTATCTTAAATTAGGCAGGTAATTTGCCTGCCTATGAAACCTGTTTTCATTATTTTAAACCTGATATTTCTTTTATCAGGGTTCCCTGGGATTTATAATTCTCTAAAGGCGCAGACGCCTGATCTTAAATTATGGTATACCAGGCCCGCGGCCGACTGGAATGAGGCACTCCCATTAGGTAACGGCTCAATTGGGGCCATGGTTTTCGGCGGACCGGTTACAGAACGACTTCAGTTAAATGAAGAATCAGTATGGACAGGGCAGCCCGGAAGACACGTCAATCCTGCTGCAAAAGAGACCCTCCCCGCCGTGAGAAAACTACTTTTCGAAGGTAAATACAGGGAAGCTGAAGAACTTGCCCGTAAAAACATAATGGGAACTATACGGAGGGACGCCCTGTCAAGCTACCAGACTCTCGGAGATCTTACGCTTTTCTTTCCCAACCTTAAAAGCATTTCCAGTTATCGCAGGGAGCTTGACATTGACAAAGCAGTGGCCTCCGTAAGCTTTGCTTCGGGAGGAGTTAATTACATCCGGGAAGTATTCATCAGCTACCCCGCCAGGTCTTTGGTTATGAAGATTTCGGGCGATAAACCGGGTTCAGTAACTTTCTCCGCAAAGCTTTCGAGACCCGGCAACAAGGCTGAAATAAAGGCTGATAAAGGAATTATTACCATGACCGAACATGTCGGCGATGGAAATGGGGTAAAAATGTTTACCATATTGAAGATATTGCCAAAAGGCGGGGAGTTGATTTCCACGGGGGACAGCCTCATCATCCGGAAGGCTGATGAAGCAGTTCTTTTCCTGACTGCGGCAACCGACTATTTCGGGGATGACCCCCGGGAAGTCTCCCTGACTCGCATTGAGAAAACTGCAAGTCGCGGTTATAATGAAATCCTTGAGGAGCATCTGGCCGACTACAGGGCGCTCTTCAGAAGAGTGGTAATCGACCTTGGCAGCAGCTCCGGCAGTTTCTTTACAACCGATGCCAGGCTTACGGCAATGCAAAACGGGTATACCGATACTGACCTGATTGAACTCTACTTTCAGTTCGGACGGTACCTCCTGATCAGCAGTTCAAGGCCGGGCGGACTGCCGGCCAATCTTCAGGGAATCTGGGCCGACGGTTTAAAGCCTCCATGGAGTGCCGATTATCATATCAATATAAATATCCAGATGAATTACTGGCCTGCCGGCCCAACCAACCTGATTGAACTCCAGGAGCCTTTTATTGATTTTATTGATGCTCTCCGCCCTAATGCACGGCAAACAGCAAGGGAGGTCTATGGCATGAACGGCATTGTGGCCCATTATACAACCGATGTGTGGCATTATACCGAACCTTTCGGGGCTATTGTATACGGAATGTGGCCAATGGGTATAGCATGGTCGTGCCAGAATTTATGGGACCATTTCCTGTTCGGGGGAGATGTGGAATACCTCAGAAGAAAATCGTACCCGATAATGAAAGAGGCCGCTGAGTTTTGCCTCGACTGGCTTGTCAGAGATCCTGCAACGGGGTACCTCGTTTCGGGCCCATCCGTTTCACCCGAGAACAGTTTCAAAATTCCGGGCGGATCAGGCAATGCAAGTATGGTAATGGGGCCAACTATGGACCATATGATTATCCGTGACCTTCTTCAGAATACAATAAGTGCAGCATCAATACTTAAAACCGATGAGGGTTTCCGCAGGAAAATGGAACAAGCACTTCAGAAACTTGCTCCGATACGTATCGCAAAAGACGGACGGCTGATGGAATGGCCGTCAGAATTTGAAGAGGCGGAACCCGGTCACAGGCATATCTCGCACCTTTACGGCCTCCATCCCGGCAACCAGATAACCCTTCAGAATACACCACTTCTGGCTGAAGCGGCTGCAAAAACAATTGAGTACCGACTCGCCCACGGAGGTGGTCATACAGGCTGGAGCAGGGCGTGGATAATCAACTTCTTCGCAAGGCTCAGAGAGAGCAAAAAAGCTTACCAGAACCTGGTAATGCTTATAACAAAATCTACTCTGATAAACCTTTTCGATAATCATCCGCCTTTCCAGATAGACGGAAATTTCGGAGGAACGGCCGCCATTGCCGAAATGCTGCTCCAGAGTCATGCCGGCGAGATCGACCTTCTGCCTGCATTACCCGAAGAATGGCATACGGGGCATGTGAAGGGACTTATGGCAAGAGGAGGTTTCGAAATTTCAATGGACTGGGAAAAAGGAAAACTTACATCCGCAACTGTAAAATCAAATTCCGGAAACCCGCTTTATCTTTCGTATAAGGGAAACAAAACTTCTTTTGAAAAAACCACACCGGGAAAAATTTATAAGTTTTCAGCGGATAATGCCGGTAAACTGGTAACTGAAAATCAGTAATATTGCCTCAGAAGTAACCAATAAAAAAAACTGTTTACCAGTTATCTTTACCAAAACCTGTCAACAATAAACAATGCACGAAAGATTCAAATTCAGGAATCCCGAAGACCTTCTTTCAAAGGCTGAGTCGCTTGGTTTACGGCTTCCCTTCAGCGATGACATCTCCCCTCTTCTGCAGCCCGCTGCTCTTGAAAATAAAATCATCCCCAACAGGTTTGTTGTACAGCCCATGGAGGGTTATGACTCGGAAGCCGACGGAACTCCGTCTGACCTTACCCGCAGGCGCTACATGAGGTACAGCAGCGGGGGAAGCGGGATAGTATGGTTTGAAGCCATCGCCGTTGATCCGGACGGTAGATCGAATCCCAGACAGTTAATGCTCACGGAAAAAAACCTCGGCATCTACAAAAAGCTTATTTCCGGTATGCGTGAAAATCATACCGGAAAGCATCCCCAGTTGCTTGCAGCCCAGATAACCCATTCGGGAAGATACTCAAGACCTGCCGGCGGGAACGCCCCCCTGGTGCCTTCAAAAAATGCACTGCTCGACAGGGGAAATGAAAGAATCCTTTCGGATGAGGAACTTTTCTCTGTTCAGAAAAAATTTATTAAAACCGCAAAGCTTGCCTTCGACGCCGGGTTCGATGCCGTCGATATCAAAGCGTGCCACGGATACCTGATTCATGAATTGCTTTTCTCATTCAACAGGGAAAAGAGCCTGTACGGCGGAAGGGACCCTGAAGGAAGATTCAGGTTCCTGCTGGAAACTATAGAACGAACCAGGGAGAATGTTCCCGGAATTATTGTCACTACCAGAATCAATTTATGCGACCTCTATGCCGGCGGGTTCGGAACAACCCCCGACGGAAAAGGCTGTGACCTTTCAGAAGCACTTCTTCTCACCGGAGAACTTGAAAAAAGAGGCGTTAAAATCATAAATACCACTATGGGAAGCCCTTACTTCAACCCGCATGTGGTAAGGCCCTATGATAACCCTCTGCCTGGTGCACCCGTACCACCCGAGCACCCCCTCGAGGGTGTTGTAAGGATGACGGAGGGTACAGGTACACTTCAGAAGAATTACCCGGGTATTATGATCATCGGCTCGGCCTATTCATGGCTCAGGCATTTCTCACTTAATGTTGGGGCAGGTGTTCTGAAAGAAGGACTGGCTTCCTTTATTGGCTTTGGAAGAAACTCCTTTGCTTATCCGGGCATGCCCCGGGATATTATAAGAAAAGGTGCTCCCGATAAATCAAAATTCTGCATAACCTGCTCCGGCTGCACCCGGCTGATGAAGGACCTGCGACCGGCAGGATGCGTAATCCACGACAGGGAAATTTACGGAGCTGAACTTAAAAAACTCATTGCAGATGGCAGGTGAAAAATTTCATTTAAACGGTTTTGAGATGGCCTGCTACAGGGTAAACACCCTGGTGGCAGGCAGCGGGGCAGCCTCGCTGAATGCCGCCATATCGCTTCACCGGTCCGGACAGAAGGATATAATCATCGTCACTGAAAACCTGAGAGGCGGCACAAGCAGGAATGCCGGATCTGACAAGCAAACCTACTACAAGCTGTCACTGTCGGGTGATGCTGAAGATAGTCCTGTGCTGATGGCTGAGGATCTCTTCAACGGCCACTGCATGCACGGAGACATTGCTCTCTGTGAAGCGCTGGGCTCGGCGGGAGCTTTTCTAAACCTTGCCAACCTCGGGGTTCCCTTCCCGCAAAACAGGTACGGTGCATGGGTCGGGTACAAAACCGACCATGACCCGAAGGCCAGGGGCACATCGGCAGGACCGTATACATCACAAATAATGCATACTCTCCTTGCGGAAGAAGTAAAAAGAAGAAAAATCAGAATCCTCAACCATGTCCGTATAATAAGCCTGATCACTTCAGAAAACGGAAATGAAAAGTCTGTCACCGGCGCTCTCGGGATTGATCTTAAAGCCAGGGATATCAAAAAGGCTTTCCTGCTTTTTAACTGTACAAACATTATTCTCGGAACAGGAGGTCCGGCCGGTATTTACCGCGATTCGGTTTACCCGGCCCTGCAGTCAGGCTCAACCGGACTCGCCATAATGGCGGGAGCAACGGCACAGAATCTGACCGAATCCCAGTTCGGCATAGCTTCAGTCAGATTCAGGTGGAACCTGTCAGGCAGCTACCAGCAGGTGATACCGCAGTATTTCTCAACTGACAGGAACGGAAAGGAGCGAAAGGAATTTCTGAATGAATATTTCCCCGACATCAGAACCTTAACAAAGGCTGTTTTTCTCAAAGGTTACCAGTGGCCATTCGATCCTGCAAAGACGGCAGATTACGGGTCTTCCCTGATCGATCTCCTGGTATACCGCGAAAAGGTGATCAGGGGCAGAAGAGTATTTCTCGACTACAGGGTAAATCCGTCAGGCCCGGCAGGTGAAAAATTTTCCCTTACCGGCCTTGACAGTGAAGTTTACGATTATTTGAATAAATCCGATGCTCTGAAAAAAACCCCTGTTGAAAGGCTCAGGGCCATGAACAATCCGGCGGCAGACCTCTATCTCCGGCATAATATTGACCTTTCAAAAGAGCCTCTGGAGATTTCCGTTTCCGTACAACACAATAACGGCGGCCTCAAAGGTAATATTTGGTGGGAGTCCGATTTAAAACATCTCTTCCCGGTAGGTGAGGTAAATGGTTCGCACGGGGTATACCGTCCCGGCGGCTCTGCACTTAATTCCGGACAGGTCGGCGGCAGCAGGGCGGCTTACTATATATCAAAAAGATATTCTGACCCACCCCCGGAGAACAAAGATTTTACTCATGCTTCTGAATCATCATTAATTGAAATACTTTCTCTTGCAGCAGCATGGTTTGAAAACAAAAGGGAGGATTGTATTAAACCGGCCGCCATCCTGAGAATTATCAGAGAAAGAATGTCGGAATCAGGGGGGATTATAAGAAACAAAAATAAAGTGGAAGAGGCCGCCGGTGATGCATGGAAACTCTGGCATTCTGTTGACGGTCTCCTCTCTGCCTCCTCGGTTGGGGAACTGGCTGATGCATTCAGGGCCAGGGAGCATTGCCTGACCCACCTGGTTTACCTTGAGGCCATAAAAAAATATATCAGCGGCGGAGGCCGGAGCAGAGGCTCTTATATCGTTTCAGACAAGAAAGGGTCAAAACCACTGAAAGACCTTGAGGAAATGTTTTCATTCAGCCTTTGCAGATATGACAGAAAAATTGAAAACCATATTCTTGAGATAAAAATGGTGAAAGGAAATATCCTTTCAGAGCTCCGGCAGGTTCGTCCGATACCTCGTCAGGATCTCTGGTTCGAGAAGGTATGGAGGCAGAACATTGAGGATAAAATCGCAGGGGGTTGAATAATTCACCTAAATTGCTACCTTTACCCCCTGAACCTGAAAACCAACCAAATCTTCCCGCTTATGAACGGTAAACCAGTTGCTGTGATTACCGGTGCCAGCAGGGGTATAGGCAGGGCTATTACGCTTGCACTCGCCGCCGAAGGTTACGATATTGTGGCAATAGCCCGTTCGTTGGACAGCGAGGGGATGGAAACTCTCGGACCTGAGGTTGAAAAAAGAAACTCCGACTTCTTTCCTATCGGACTCGACATATCCTGCACCGCATGCCAGGTTGAGGTTGTTAAAGATATACTCGACAGGTACGGAAGAATCGACATCCTTGTTAACAATGCAGGCGTTGCCCCGCTGCAAAGAACAGACCTGCTCGAACTTTCCGAGGAAAGTTACGACAGGGTGATGAACATAAATCTGCGGGGGCCTCTTTTCTTTACCCAGAGAGTAGCCAAAGAGATGCTTTGGCTAAAAACCATGATTGAAACCTATTCCCCAAAAATCATTTTTATTTCTTCTGTTTCTGCTTACATGCCTTCAATCAGGCGGGCAGAATACTGCATTTCAAAGGCCGGACTCAGCATGACAACGGAAGTATTCGCCGAAAGACTTACCCGCGAAGGAATACTTGTATACGAAATCAGGCCGGGAATTATCGAAACAGATATGACGGCAAGGGTGAAAGACAAGTATGACAAAATGATTGAAGAGGGAAGAATACCCCAGAAAAGATGGGGACTCCCGGCCGATGTGGCAAAAGCCGTTGCTTCTATTGCAAGGGGTGACTGGGACTTCTCGTCGGGCGCTGTTTTTGAGGTAAGCGGCGGACTTAATATCAGAAGCCTCTGACATTAAGGTTTCCTAATTAAAGACCTCTTCAGGGAAGCGCAATTATTTCAGTGTCACCCTTTATCCTGCCGGGATTGAGAATTTCAAATTTGTAGCCGTTAACCTTAAGAAAATCTACCACATACATGTGGCATTCGTCGTTATGGGTGGCTATTAAAATTTTTGGCCTTACCGATTTGATAATGTCCCGCAATCCTTTCAGGACCTCAATCTCTCCTCCCTCAACATCGATTTTTACAAATGTCGGGGCAGGGATCTCTCCTCTTTCCACGAGCTTTGAAACAGATACCTGCTTCACCGCCAGATCACCTGTGGCCGAAACCATTCCGGTGGCAGATCCGTGGGCGGTGTCAAATAATACTTCTCCTTCGTACTCTCCCACAGCAGCTTCATAAAGGGTTACCCCCCTGATACCGTTAAGCTTCATATGCCTCCTGAAAAACCTCGCGTTCATCGGTCTCGGCTCAAAGGCTATCACAGCCCCTGTGCCTTCATTGAGAACAGAGGCTATTGCAGAAAAATACCCGATATGCGCTCCAATGTCGTAAAATATCTCACCTTTCGAAAAATTCTTTACCAGCGCATCGGTTTTGTAAGGTTCGTGCCTGCCGCTCAGAAATTTGCCTCCCGATGTGGCTATCAGTCTTTTACCCTTAAGAGGCCCTGATTTTACAGTCAGGGTTATAAAGCTGAAAAGCTCCTTGAGCAGATGTCTGATCTTCATATTGTCAGTTTACTGAGGCGAATTTACATTAAAATGAACAAATTCCCTTAAAGGTTTGTTTCTTAAGAAATTTTAGCATCATGAGAACGATATTTGTTTTATTACTTGCAATTATGACGGCAACTTTGACATACGGCCAGAATAAGCTTCAGGCCGACGTTCAGAAGACAAAACTGGAGTGGCTGGGCGAAAAAGTTCTTGGCAAGCACACCGGAACAATCCAGCTTCAGTCGGGATGGCTTACATGGAACAATAACAGGATAACTGCGGGAGAGTTCCTCATTGATATGAAGACGATCAGGGATGACGACGGCCTTACAAACCTCGAGAATCACCTGAGATCTGACGATTTCTTCTCGGTTGAGAAGTTCCCTGTATCAAAGCTTGTGATTACCGGAAGCGACTCTTTTGAAAAAGGGACCGCAACCGTGAAAGGCAATCTTACCATAAAGGGTATTACAAACCCTATAGAATTTACCGCTGCAGTTCAGAAGAAAGATGACGGCACATGGTTCTATTCAAACATCATTGTCGACAGAACCAAATACAATGTCAGGTACGGGTCAGGTAAGTTTTTTGATAATCTCGGAGACAAGATTATATACGATGAATTCAAACTGAAAGTTACACTTCTTGTAAAATAGGATTTATCCGAAAATGATTTTTTCAGGAACGGGACTCAGGTCCCGTTTTTGTTTTCCGCGACTTCGCAGAATAGTCTGTATATCTGTCCGAGGTAATCCAGGGGGTCGAGCATTTCCTTTACTTTCAGAAGCGATTTCTCTCCCATATCCGCAAGCCTGGTTTTTTCCGACCAGCATTGCAGAATTTTCGCTGCAATTGCACCGGGATCTCCCGGAGGCACAACATATCCGTTAACACCTTCCTCAACCAGTTCCTTTGCCCCACCTTTTGAGGTGACAATTACCGGCTTCTTCATGCACATTGCCTCGATAACCGAACGGCCAAGACCCTCCGATAATGAAGGCTGAACATATATGTCACACGCAGCGGTATACCTGAAAATGTCATCCACAAAACCGAAAACCCTGAAACGGTCGCTAAGCCGCGACTGCCTGATAAGCCTGGCCTGTTTTCCCTCATCCATGCCTTTTCCGGCAAGAAGAAAATATATCGCGGCTTCTGCCGGAAGTAATTCAGCAGATTTTATCAGGTACGGTATTCCCTTTTCAGGCCTCACATTGGCAACGCATCCTGCAATCAAAGCTCCGGGCGGAATATTAAGTTTCTGCCTGGAGACAGGAGCTTCAGGCTTAATCCAATCAGGATCGTATCCCTTGTAAATCCTTACGCATTTTTTCCTGAAACGCTCACCGGCCTGTTTCACAAAGTGCTCAAGGACGGCATCACTAAGGCAGACCATCCTGTCGATTGACGGGTTGAGGAAAGAGAGATAGGCTGTTGGGTCGTGCCAGTGAAAATTGAGAGATCCTATATACCCTACCTTTCTGATTCTGATGCCTCGTGCTGCAAAGATGGCGTTGGTGATTGCCTTCCCGAAAGTAAGGTACATAATTTCGAACCTTTCACGGATCAGAAGTTCCCTGATGCGGCGGATTGCCGTGAGATCAAACTTCCTGAAAAGAGGAATATAATGAAGTTTTATCCCCGCCTTCTCAAGCTCTTCCGATTCGGGAGTCCTGAAATGAGTTATCACCGTTACGTCAACACCCTTTTCGTGCAGGCCCCTGTAAAGAAATCTTTCGGGCAGGGTGACCGCAAATCCCCTGCAGATATCGGTGATGACCAGAAGCTTCATTTTGCCGTTTCGGTTTTCCTGCTGAAGAAAGCATACCAGGCAATGAAGATGAAACAAATAAGGGGGACCACATAGGAAATGTTTATACTCCCGCTCAGGTCAGAAACCTTCCCCTGGAAAAAGGTAATGACGGCCCCACCGAGAATTGCCATTATAAGTCCCGAACCACCGATTTTGGTATCCTGGCCAAGCCCTCTTACCGCCTGTCCGAAGATGGTCGGAAACATCAGCGACATAAAGCCGGATATTGAAACGAGAGCTATCACTCCTGCCATCCCGCTTCCGGCAATTACCAGCAGGGTTGAAACAATAGCCATTAATGATGCGAACATAAGAAGGGATGAAGGCCTGAAATATTTCATAAGACCGGTAAAAATAAACCTTGATATGCTGAAGAGTATCAGAGAGGCAATATAATATGTGGCTGCCGCCTGCTCAGGGGTCTTTCCCGGGGGCAGTATGGCGTGTTCGAGATTAAGAGCCGCCATGGAGTATCTGATTGTGAATGACCATACCCCGATCTGCGCCCCCACATAAAAAAACTGAGCAATTACTCCCATCACATAGTTGCGGTTTCTCAACAGTCTTTCCAGTGTTGCCTTCAGGTTAATTCTGGAATCTTCATCCGATGCCTTTGGCATCCTTACCAGAAAAATTGTTATCCACAATATCAGAAGCAGGAATCCGACTGTAACATACGTCATGGTTACAGCGTTTAGTTCTCCCGCCTGGATGTTTCTGAGTGTCTCCTCGGGCATGGCTGCCCGTTCGGCCGCATTTGCCCTGTTAAGACCCGACAGAATGAACAACTGGCTTATAATAACCCCGGATATAGATCCCAGCGGGTTGAACGACTGGGCCAGGTTAAGCCTCCGTGTACCGGTCTCTTCGGCCCCCATTGCTATTATGTAAGGGTTGGCCGCCGTCTCAAGCACCGACAGCCCTCCGAACAATATCCACAAGGCCCCAAGGAAATGAAAGTAATTCCCCGTAAGCTTTGCCGGGAAGAACAACAGACACCCTGTAATGTATAGTCCAAGTCCGAGAAGAACGCCCGATTTATAGGTGTATTTTTTAATGAATATGGCTGCCGGAAGAGCAAATATGAAATAACCAAGGCCATAGCATGAAATCTGTATAAGTGCGGTGCGGGCATCGGTCATGCTCATTATTCTCTTGAATGCTGCCAGCAGCGTGTCGGTCATGTTGTTTGCGAGGCCCCACAGAAAGAAGAGGGATGTTATCAGAACAAACGGCAGGAGGTTCCCGGGAGCAACCAGTTTCTCTTTTATTCTTGAAGAATTCATTTTATCATATTTAAGATCAGGGCATAAATTTGATAAAAAATATTCATTCAGGTCAGAAAGGGTGAAAAGAAAAATTTTTACGTTCTCCGTTTCCCCCGAAAACGTTTGAAATAAACGTGTATGATTCACCGGACAAAATCTGACTGATATTGCTGAAAATAAATAACATACAACCTTTCTGATGTTGATTTTTTAAATATATTTGGGAAGAAATGTTTACACTTCCGTTACACCAAAACGAACCAGATGAAAAAGAACAAACCTGAACTGAGTTTCTGGCAGATATGGAATATGAGTTTCGGATTTCTGGGAATACAATTCGGCTTTGCCCTTCAGAATGCCAACGTAAGCCGGATATTCGAAACACTCGGGGCGAAAGTTGAGAATATTCCAATATTATGGATAGCTGCACCTGTTACAGGCCTGATCGTCCAGCCGATAATCGGCCACATGAGCGACAATACATGGAACCGTCTTGGCCGCAGACGTCCCTATTTTCTCACCGGGGCAATTCTTGCTTCACTTGCCCTGCTGATTATGCCTAATTCGCCGTTTTTGTGGGTAGCCGCAGGTATGTTGTGGGTTATGGATGCCTCTATCAATATTTCAATGGAACCTTTCAGGGCCTTTGTGGGCGATATGCTTCCCTCTTCACAGCGTACAAGGGGTTTTGCCATGCAGAGCTTCTTTATCGGCACAGGTGCCGTGGTGGCTTCCCTGCTGCCTTACCTGATGACAAACGTATTCAACATTTCCAACACAGCTCCCGCAGGCCAGGTGCCGCTTTCGGTGAAGTTGTCTTTCTACATAGGAAGCGCCGCATTTTTCTCGGCAGTGCTGTGGACTGTCTTAAGAACCCGGGAATATCCTCCTGAGCTTCTCAGGGAATACTCGGGCGAGAGTGATGAAAAAACCGGCGCCGGGAATATCAGTGACAACATTCTGCCCCCCGGAATATTCATCAGAAGGGGATTATGGTGGATTGCAGGGGGAATAATTCTTACAGCGCTTATATGGTATTTCAGACTCGAACCCGAACTATACATACTCTCCGCCGGCGGCGCTGCGTTCGGGCTGATCCAGATCCTTTCGGGTACACTTGTTTCGGGAGGCAGATCTGAAAACGGGTTTGTTGTGGTAATCAACGACCTCTTCCTGATGCCCAAAACCATGAAGCAGCTGGCCATTGTGCAGTTTTTTTCGTGGTTCGCTCTCTTCTCCATGTGGATTTATACCACATCGGCTGTTACCAGTCATATTTACGGAACCAGCGATACAACCAGCGAACTCTACAACAGGGGCGCCAACTGGGTAGGAGTCCTGTTCGCCGTTTACAACGGTTTTGCGGCACTTGTGGCCTTCCTGCTTCCGGTGATCGCAAAACACACTAACCGCAAACTGACACATTCCATAAGCCTTGCGGCAGGAGGCCTGGGTCTTATTTCAATTATATTTTTCAAATCACCGGAACTTCTTATAATATCAATGCTCGGCGTGGGCCTTGCCTGGGCCAGTATACTCGCTATGCCTTACGCAATACTTACCGGCTCCCTTCCATCAGCCAAAATGGGAACCTATATGGGCATCTTTAACTTTTTCATTGTAATTCCGCAGATACTCGCCGCAAGTATTCTGGGGTTTATGGTCAGGCATCTTTTTTCGGGACACAGCATTTATGCTCTTGTAACCGGCGGTGTTTCAATGTTTATAGGTGCAGCCCTGGTGATGCTTGTTGAAGATAAAGACTAATCAGTGTCATCATGCGTTTCGAAGCCTGCATATTCGATCTTGACGGGGTAATTGTAGACACGGCCCGCTTTCATTTCATGGCATGGAAGCGGCTCGCAGATGAACTTGGAATACCTTTCACCGAACACGAAAATGAACGGCTTAAAGGTGTGAGCCGAATGGCATCTCTCGAAATTATCCTTGAATACGGAACCCGGAAATACACGGAAGCAGAGAAGCTTGCTTTTGCAGAAAGAAAAAACAACTGGTATGTGGAGTTCATTTCAAAAATGACACCCGCCGATATTCTGCCCGGGGCTCCCGATCTGCTGAAAAGCCTCCGGGAAAAAGGCATTAAAACCGCCCTGGGCTCAGCAAGCAAAAATACACCCCTTATTCTCGAAAAAACGGGTTTGCTCCCTCTTTTTGACGCTGTTGCAGATGGTAACAGTGTATCAAAAGCCAAACCCGACCCTGAAGTATTTCTCAGGGCAGCCTCAATGCTTCGAACCGACCCCGGTAAATGCATAGTCTTTGAAGATGCAGAGGCAGGGGTGAAGGCTGCACACAATGCCGGAATGTTCTGTATCGGAGTGGGCAGTAAAACTATTCTTAATGAAGCTGATGAGGTTATCGGCAGCCTCAGCGAAATAAATTTTGAAAAACTGAAATCAATCTTAGAAGAAGCAGGGTATGAAAAGCCTTTTTAAAACAGATGAATGGCAGATTATTGAAGAGGGATTTCACCCCGATATCAACAGGGAGGCCGAGAGTGTTTTTGCTATCGGCAACGGATATATGGGTCAGCGGGCCAATATGGAGGAGAAATATTCCGGCGACTCGCTCCAGGGAAGCTACCTGGCCGGAATATATTACCCCGATAAAACAAAAGTGGGATGGTGGAAGGTCGGGTATCCTGAATATTTCGCAAAGGTTCCCAATGCCCCCAACTGGACAGGAATTGGCGTTCAGATTGACAATACGGAAATTGACCTCGCAAAATTAAAGGTGGAAAACTTCCGGCGCGTCCTGAATATGAAAGAGGGATATCTTTCAAGGGAGTTTACCGTGCTGCCCGGCAAGGGTAAGAGAGTACATGTGCAGACTTTCCGCTTCCTCAGCATGGCAGAACCGGATTTAGGCATTATCAGATATAAAGTCAGTCCCCTTAATTTCAACGCAACAATCTCATTTACGCCTTTTATCAATTCGGATGTCAGGAATGAGGATACCAATTTTGGCGAGAAATTCTGGAAAGATGTACACAGCCATTCAGAGGATGGTTTTGCATTTATAACGGCAAGGACTCTGAGAACAAACTTCGTTGCGACCTTTGCTTTTACCTTTGAATTAAGGAAAAACGGGAAACGGATTTCTCCTGCCTCCGAACCTTTATCCCGGAAAAGCTATGTTGCCAACCGCATACAGGTATCCCTGAAGGAAGGCGACGAACTGGAGATCATTAAATACGTAAATGTCCTTTCGTCCCTGTATCTTCCTGCAGATCAACATGTAGCAGAGACCAGGAAGCGTCTCGGCCATGCGGCGGGAAGAGGATTCGGAAGGCTCTTCAGCAGCCACGTGAAGGAATGGACGCGCATATGGGGAACTTCAGATGTCGAAATTGAGGGAGATCCTGCCGCACAGCAGGGAATAAGGTTTAATATTTTCCACCTCAACCAGACCTACACAGGTAAGGATGAACGACTTAATATAGGGCCAAAAGGCTTTACGGGAGAAAAATACGGCGGAAGCACCTATTGGGATACCGAAGCATTTGTGCTTCCTTTCTTCCTTAAGACAGCTCCGATGAAGGTCTCGAGGAACCTTCTCCTCTACAGGTATAAACATCTGGGCAAGAGCATCGAAAATGCCAGGAAACTTGGTTTCCGAGGCGGGGCAGCCCTCTATCCCATGGTAACCATGAACGGCGAAGAGTGCCATAACGAATGGGAAATAACTTTCGAGGAAATTCACAGAAACGGCGCTATAGCCTTCGCCATTTTCAACTATATCCGTCATACCGGCGATTTTGGCTATATGAAAAGTTACGGCCTTGAAGTACTTATTGCCCTTTCAAGGTTCTGGAGCCAGAGGGTATCCTTCTCGGAAAATCTCGGAAAATTTGTAATCCTTGGCGTAACCGGCCCCAACGAATACGAGAATAACGTAAACAATAACTGGTATACAAATACAATAGCGGCCTGGACACTTTCATACACAATTGAAAATATCGGAATTCTCAGAAAAAAGGATCCTTCATCACTCAGCAGGATTTTCAGCAAAACCGGTTTCAGGGAAGGAAAGGAGATAAGAAGGTGGAAGGAGATAATAGAATTAATGCACTTCCCACGCGACGAAAAGAGGAAAATCTTCCTGCAGCAGGACGGGTTCCTCGACAAGGAACTTAAGCCGGCCTCATCTATCCCTGCGGGGCAAAGGCCGATTAACCAGCACTGGTCATGGGACAGGATACTCCGGTCGTGCTATATCAAACAGGCCGATGTGCTTCAGGGGATTTACTTCTTCGAAGACCGGTTCGATACCGACACAATAAAACGCAATTTCGATTTCTACGAACCGATTACAGTTCATGAATCTTCCCTCTCGGCCTGCATTCATTCAATACTGGCTGCCCGAACAGGCAACATCGGAAAAGCCTATGAACTTTACCTGCGGACGGCAAGGCTCGATCTTGATGACTACAACAGGGAAGTTGCCGACGGCCTCCATATTACAAGCATGGCCGGAACATGGCTCGCCATTGTGGAAGGTTTTGCAGGAATGAGAATAAGCGGAGAGAATATCATACTCAAACCGCTAATCCCCGTGAAATGGAAATCCTATACCTTTCGTGCACGGTTCAGGGACAACCTGTTTAAAGTGAAAGTCACCCGGAAATGGTTCGAAATTGGCAACCAGAGCTCCACCCTGCTGAAATTCCTGTATAACGGCAGCAGGTACGAAGTGCCGGGAAGGTCTGAAGTACGGGTAAACCTTCAGTAAGTAACCGAAAAAATGTTAAAACGATAAATCTCTCAGAAATGGAAAAGTACATCATCACCGCAGTCATTATCCTTTTAATTGCTTTGCTTTTGGGTGCCGGTTGCGGAAGGAAGACTGAAAAACAGGTGCCCGGACCATTTGTATCTGAGGTGGTGCACCCTTCATGGACGGAAAATGCTGTTCTGTATGAGGTAAACATCCGCCAGTTCACACCCGAGGGCACCTTTAATGCATTTACCTCACACCTTCCAAGGCTTAAGGAACTCGGCGTCGACATCCTCTGGCTTATGCCAATCCATCCCATCGGCGTTAAAAACCGGAAAGAGGCGCTTGGCAGTTACTATTCGGTTAAAGATTACATGGCTGTAAATCCCGAATTCGGCACTCTCAGCGATTTTAAAGATCTCCTCGATAAAGCCCATGAAGCCGGTTTTCATGTTATCATCGACTGGGTTCCAAATCACTCCTCGTGGGATAACCATCTGACAACCGACCACCCCGGGTTTTATGTGAAGGATTCAACCGGAAGCTTTATTCCGCCCATTGGTACCGACTGGACCGATGTGATACAGTTCGACTGGTCGAATAAAGGACTCCACGACTATATGATTGAAGCACTCAGCTTCTGGGTAAAGCTCGGCGTTGACGGCTTCAGGGTCGACCACCCGCATAAAACACCCCCAGAATTCTGGGAAAGGGCAAGGACAGAACTTAAAAAATAAGACCGGTTTTTATGCTTGCCGAAAATGAGGATCAGACAGCATTCCTGGAAAAGGGCTTCGATATGAACTATTCATGGGAACTCCATCACCTTATGAATCAGATAGCCCGTAAAAAGGACAGCGTAAATGCACTAACAAAATATTACAGAAAAGAACTTTCGGTATTCCCGCAGAATGCTTACAGAATGGTCTTTCTCGACAATCATGACGAGAACTCATGGAACGGAACAATAAATTCACGCATGGGAGAAGCCCAGTACCCGTTCGCCGTTTTCATGTTCACCACAAGGGGCGTGCCTCTTTTATATAACGGCCAGGAAGCATGCCTGAACAAGAGCCTCAGATTCTTTACCCGCGACACAATAGTATGGGATACCTGCAGAATGACTTCGTTTTACAGAAACCTTATCGCATTGAAAAAAGCAAACAAGGCTCTCTTTAACGGTGAGGCGGGAGGTGCCATGGACACAATCAAAACCAACCGGCCCTGCAAAGTATTCGCATACTTCAGGGAAAAGGACGAAAACAGGGTGGTGGTGTTCCTTAACCTGAGGGGAAAAGAGGTAAAAATCAAACCCGACACAAATACGCTGGCAGGCACATACACCGAATATTTTTCGGGGGAAAAATGTATGATGCCGTTTACCGATTCACTTAAACTGGAACCCTGGGGATACAGGGTTTATATTAAAAATTAATTATGATGAGGGCCTTAAAAGTTATAGTAATCTTCTCCGTTCTTGCCCTGTCAGGATGCCGCAGTCATTCATCTCATGGAAAGGAGCAGGCGGGTGAGAAAACTTTTCCCGTACCGGAATGGTCGAAGCATGCCGTCTGGTACCAGATATTTGTTGAACGCTTCCGTAACGGCGACCCTTCAAACGATCCGACTGTCGCCGATATGCAGGGAGGCTACCCCGGTACCTACCCCGCAGGCTGGTCAGTCACTCCATGGGGTCACGACTGGTATTCTCCCGAGCCATGGCTCAGCGAAATGAAACAGGGCGGCTTCTACCAGAAGATTCAGGCCCGTCGGTATGGAGGCGACCTGAAAGGCGTTCTTGATAAAATCAGTTATCTTGCCGATCTCGGCATTACAGCCGTTTACTTCAATCCTCTCAACGATTCCCCTTCACTTCATAAATACGATGCACGCAATTATGCACACATCGACCGTAATTTCGGTCCCGACCCCGCAGGGGATGCTGCATTAATTGCCACCGAAATACATGACGACCCGGCAACATGGCACCGGACATCTGCCGACAGCCTCTTTCTTAAGGTGGTGGATGAATTGCATAAACACGGAATTAAAGTAATACTCGATTATTCATGGAATCATACCGGCCGGGATTTCTGGGCGCTGAATGATGTTCACGCTAAAGGTGCCTCATCAAAATATGCCGACTGGTACAACATTATAAGCTTTGACGACCCGGTAACACCTGCCGATGAATTCAGGTATGAAGGATGGGGCGGCGGAAACATTTACATGCCGGTATTCCGCAAGGATATCATACCTCCGGAAGACAAAGTAATACCTTTCGAAGGGAATCTCCACTCCGCCTCCCTCAGAAAACATATCTTCGATGTGACGCGCAGATGGCTGGACCCTGACGGTAATGGTGATCCTTCCGACGGCGTGGACGGTTTCAGACTCGATGTGGCCGCAGAAGTGCCGATGGGCTTCTGGAGGGAATACCGTGAATTTGTCAGGTCTGTGAACCCCGAAGCTTACCTTGTCGGCGAAATATGGTGGCTCGAATGGCCCGATAAACTCCTTGACCCGGTACCGTTTCTTGGCAGCCAGTTTGATGCCATCATGAATTACAGGTGGTTCAGAATCGCCCGGGGCTTTTTCGGACAGGCTGAGCCCATCCTCAGGCCGTCTGAGTTTGTGGCATGGGTAAACAAGCTCGATGAGGGAATCCCTCCCGGCCACCGGCAGGCCATGATGAACGTTGCCGGAACTCACGATTCTCCCCGCCTGCTGACATCACTGTTTAACAAAGGGCTCGATAAATACCGGGCCAAACCTTCTGATGATCCTGATTATAAAATCTACCGACCCGGTGTAGAAGTCTTCAGGGAGGAGAAACTTTTCCTGATTCACCAGTTTACCTTCCCGGGCGCCCCGCATATCTGGTACGGTGAGGAGGTCGGAATGTGGGGAGCCGACGACCCCGACTGCCGTAAACCAATGCTATGGGATGATATTACTTTTGAAGTGGAAAAGGCCCATTTCTACCCGGCAAAAGAAAGGCCTGCCGATACCGTTAAACCCGATGCTGAACTGAGAGACTTTTATAAAAGCCTGATAAAAATGCGCAGGGAAAACCCTGTTCTTGCCACCGGCTCACTGGAGTTCCTCCTTGCCGATGATCAGAAAATGACCCTGGCCTATAAAAGAAAACTAAACGGGGATGAGATAATAGCAGCCTTCAATCGTTCTGAAAAGGAACAGGAACTCTCTATCCCTTCAGGATCTAAAAGCAGGTGGGAAGTGATCTTCCCTGCAGGACTCAGCAAAGAAATCAGAATGGAAAACAAAACCATTTTCCTGAAAACTGACCCGGTGTCAGGTATTGTTCTCAGGAAAATAAAGTAGCGGCATTTCAGTCACGTACAAGTTTTATTGTCTTAACCTGCCTTCCCGTTCTGAAACCAGCAAAATAGATACCGGCAGGAAGCTGATTTCCGTTCTGTAACCTGCCGTCCCATTGAATAACCGATACTCCTTCAGGGAGTTTTTTCCTTTCAGAATGAAAAATTGTCATTCCGGAGGAATTCATGATTGAAAATTCAACGGTTGCCGGTTTTGAAAGAAACAGTTCAAACGTAACGGGCCCTGAAGAAGGATTCGGATATGCATTCACCTGAATATCCGGGACTGAGTAAGGGAAATCCTTTATGCCGAGATACGGCAGTGGAGATGCAAGTTTAACGGAAGTATAAAGCCGGTACTCACCGGGCTGAAGTGTCATTGTTGCAGGAGAAGAGAAAACGAACAATGAATCCCCGGTAAAATACTCGTACCACTTTCCTGTTTTCTGGAAATTAACGCTGGTTACGGCCTGTGCCACGTCAAAATTGCCCACAACTGTTACATCCATTTCCGGGTCCGAAAGATAAACTGCCTTTTGCTTTCCCGAGAGCGAATAGCTGAATGCCGGTACATGGAAAACATTATGGGCTGCCCTGAGGTCAAGAAGCAGTTTGTAAATCTTAAAAAGTCTGATTCGCTCAATTGTCGTGTAATAATCCCAGAGAATGGGTTTATTGCCTGTTCTGCCGTTGAAATCGATTGACACATCATACCCAAGTTCTCCGAACTGCCAGATCATCTTCGGTCCGGGTATTGTAAGAAAAAACAGAGCAGCAAGCTCCATCCTTTTTATGGCCGTCTGAAGGTTCTTTATGTTATAATTACCTGCTGAAGCGCCGTATGTCAGGCACTTATACATAAGCCTCTCTTCATCATGACTTTCCATATACCCCACGAGGTTGGGTACATTCCATCCCCTCGACAGGTGGGTAACACCCGAAAGGTCGGAAGTATATCCCATCGCTGCTTCGCCATACTGGTAATTCATGTTTCCCCATATCAGCATACCGGACTCAGCAAGTTCCTTTTCTTCCGCATTGGCTGTGAAGTGTTCAAGTATTACATAAGCATTCTGATTAACGTCCCATATTTTGCCGGCCATTCTTTTAAGAATGGCTATTCTTGAGGCGTCGTAGGCTCCGCCGTCGCCCGGGGTGTTCGTAAACCCCTTCGTGAAATCAAACCTGAAACCGTCGATTCTGTATTCGGTGAGCCAGTATGATGTTATCCTGTCGACAAGAGCTTTTGTGTCCGGGCTTTCATGGTTGAAATCGGCGCCCCATTTATACAGAGTGTTGGGCGAAACGGCATTAAACCAGGGGTTTGGTGTCTTCATCACTATCTGATCCGTGGCGTAGTGATCGAGGTATAGCTGTACAAACGGCGACTGGCCGAAACAATGATTCAACACCATATCCGTTATTACAGCGATGCCTTTGCTGTGACAGCTGTCAATGAATGCCTTAAGGCTGTTTTTGGGTCCGTAGTATTTGTCGGGAGCAAAATAGAATGATACATTGTATCCCCAGCTCAGGTTACCCTCAAATTCGGTGACGGGCATTAGTTCGATGGCGTTCACCCCGAGTCGCTTCAGGTAGTTCAGTGTATCGGTAAGGGTTTTAAAGTCATGGGCCGCAACAAAATCCCTTACAAGCAGTTCATAAATCACTAACTTTTCCTTTGCAGGAGGCTGAAATCCGGTAGTTATCCAGTTATATGGCTGCTGTCCGGTCTGAATTACAGAGACCATTCCCGTGGTCTTTCCTTTCGGATATTCAATAAGCCCGGGGTAAGTGGAAGAAGTAATATACTCATCGTTAAATTCATCCAGCACTTTTTCGGCATATGGATCGGCAATGTAGAGTCCGCTGTCGACCAGATACTGGAAACGGTACTCTCGGCCCGGTTCAAGGTTGTCAATTTCCAGCCAGTAGCGCTCCCTGTCGGGGGTGGTTTTCATATATCCCTCCTCACATGCAAGCCAGTCGTTGAAATCTCCGACTGCAAAGGCATACTCCTTATAGGGAGCATGCAGCACAAGTGTCACGGAATTATTTCCCGTATAATTAATCCCGTCTTTCATCCCGGCAGGAACGGCTTCGACTGTGAGGGGGCTTCTCACAAAGACGAAGAAAGAGTCGGCTGCAAAGGCAGGCAGGTCCCACGCCACCGCCCTGAACCAATACCCGCCGTATTCATCCAATGTCACGGTATCAGTAATCAGGTCCGGAGTTTTTCCTCCTTTTTTGTACTTTCCGTTAACATAAAGAGAAACCGAATCGGCATTGGTTGCGGATGCGCTCAGCTGCACTTCTGTTGACGGCTCTGCAACAAAAGAGTACCTTTCCGGAAGTGTAAAAGTTACATTTAATCCCTGCTCAAACACGTCGATAAATATGTCGGGGCGTGTTTGTTTTGAACCTGTCGAATTGCGGAAGACCAGGGCTATTTTCTTTACCTTTTCACCTGGCAGAACATTGTAGAAACTCTCTATATTTGGTGAAATGACAAGCTCATACCTGTAATTTCCCAGGTAGTTGAGTTTTGGCTGTGTGCTGTTATTTGCCCAGGTGCCGATGACTTTCTGCCATAGAGCGCTTCCTTCAATGATAAGGCCGGTATGAACATAAATATCACCTGTGAAATTGTTCAGTTCGCCTGGGTCTTTACTTGTGTCGTAATATATTTTAATGACCTTCCCCAATACCGGAACTGCCGGGTCGGTTGTAACCATCTGGCCTTCAGCATGAATAAAAGTCATTAAAGCAAGAGAAGTGATAAGGAATGTCCGCATCTTGTTTTTAATTTTCTGTACCTTAAGTGTGGTATTTCAGTGGGTCCTAATTCAATTCATACTTTTCCGTCATATAATTTATGCCTTTAAGGGTATTGCCGCTGAAATCGAAGAGAGTGTTGCAATCCCATGCGGAGCCAGTACCCCAGAGATCTTTCATGCCGGATGTTATCCAGGCCGGCTCCCAGTAAAATATTCCCTTACCTCCGCCCTCGATAATCTCCTTCACAAGCAATTTCAGGTAATTGAATTGCCCTTCCGCTGTTGCAGGGTAGTTGCCGTGTATTTTTGATATTTCTATTATGTTACCGTAACTGTCGGCGTTTTCTGTTGTCCAGGGATAGGCGGTTTCCATTATCATAACATCCTTACGGTATTTTGTCTTAAGCATTGCAATGGAATTGCTCAGTTCTTCGGGTTTTACAGTTGACCAGATATAATAGTAAGACAATCCGATGATATCATAATCGGTCAGTCCCTTCAGGCCGAGTCCGTTGAGCCATGAATCGGCATTTTCGGGCTGGGCGATGTGTATGATGATTTTTGGTTTCACTGTACTCAGATTCCCGGCGTCCCTGATTGCACTTATTGCCCCATTAAGGAGATATATCATATTTCCTTCATTATTGTTCCATCGCCCTCCTTCAGGCAGAAGGAACCCGGGGTTTATTTCATTTCCGGGCTGCACATATTCCGGCATAAGCCCTGCCAGGTCAAGTTTCCTGAGAGTGGAAAAGGTATAATTGTAAAGGCTGTCGCGTAGCAGGGAGAGGGAAAGAGACTGCCATGCGGCAGGCTTCTGCTGTTTTGAAGGGTCTGCCCATGTGTCGGAATAATGGAAATCGAGACACACTTTCATTCCTTCCGCTTTTGCCCGTTCAATGCTTTTTTTCACATCATTGAAATCATTGTACATTTTATTTCCCGGGGGAGAATAAACGCTCATTGTCCATTCAGGATTGTGGAACAATCTGAGTCTTACGACATTTGTCCCGTATTCGGAAAAGATGTGATACGGATCTTGAACCTGACCCGAATCGCGGTACACCCCTCCCTTCTCAAGGATCTGGTTCACATACGAAAGATCGGCTCCCATGCAGAACTGATCATCGGTATAAAACACTCTTCCGTCAGTGTTCTCTTTGCTTTTCCGGCAGCAGGTTGAAAAAACCAGGATTGCCAGGGTCAGGGTAATTGTTATGAATCTCATTGTATGTATTAATTAATCTTTTGTGCTCTCAGGCTTTTGGTTACTGCACGAAGGAGCTTTGAAAAAAAGAGGTTATCACTTTCATGATAACCTCTTCCGTAGTTCATACCATCTTAGTTCTTGACGATTTTATACTTATAAATCGTCTTGCTGAGATCAAGAGTAATCGTATAATTACCGTCAGCTGCAACGGGGATATTGTCACCGCCATATTCAAGTTTTTTATCGCCTCCGGTATCGCCGAGGTTGATGGCCCAGTCGTTGTTTGCCCTGAATTTAAAGGCTTTCCCGCCTGTAAGATTCAAAGTAACTGTCCATACTTTCTCTGAGGTGCTGTATGTCATTGGCGTATCGCTGCTCCATCCTCCGGGCGTTGCATCACCGATAACTGACCAGGTTGTTTTGACCCATTCATAGGTTGCTTCATTCAGGTTAGCCTTAATACGGAAGTACCCAGGCCCTCCCGATACTTTGATATTATTGCCACCCCAGCTGCCAATTTGAAGAGTACCTGAGGTTCCGCTCGGGTCAGGATCGCCGATAGTGTTAGCTTCTTCCCATGCAGGAACCTTCAAAAGCTTGAACTCGGTATTTGCATCAGGGAAATAGAGAAAGCCTTCGTATTTTTCATCGCTTTTTGCGGATGTTATAACAGTCTCTTCATTCGCCGGGTCCCATCCCTGGTAGCTTCCGGGAACATAAAGTTTCGGGTAATTTATAACCACCTCGAAAGGTTTTACCGTTAATGAAACAGTATCGGAATAGACAACAGGGACATTCGGGTTTATCACCGCTTTTACCCTGCATTTAAGAGTAGCATTGACATCGGGTTCTGCGCCAAGGATAAGCAGCGTGGTGTTCATCTTTGAATTCAGCACCTCAAGTTCTGTTTTGTTAGTAACGCCGATGTCATTTGCATCCTTGAAGTCATTTGTAATCGTGACCTGAAGAGTATATGTTACGGCAGCCTGAAACCCGAAATCAGGGGCGTTCCACTTAAACGTGGTCATAACGTTGTTCTGAGTTGCTTCGGTAAGAGTATAGCTTGTGCCCCCGGCGGGTGCAGTGATGTCAGGTCTAACAATATTTGCCGTGCTCTTAAGGAAGGGACCCTCCGGAAGTTCCTCACAGGCACCCATTACGAGGAGCCCTGCGGCAATGATTGACAGATAGTATTTTGTTTTCATATCCGTATGTTTTTATTTCTTAGTTTGTATAACCCGTGTTTTGCGTCAGGTTGGGATTGGCGGCCACATCTGTTGCAGGAATCGGGAACAGGTCGAGATGACTGCTTGTTGAAGCCCCTGCCTTTATACCGCCTTTCCATTCCCACAGGTATGTGGTGTTGCTGAATTTTCCGAACCTTATGAGGTCTGTTCTGCGATGGCACTCCCAGTAAAGTTCACGCGCCCTCTCATCGAGGATGAAATTCAGATCGAGCTCTCCAGAAGTGATGTTGCCTGAAGTGTTGCCATAGGCTCTCTCCCTGAGTGCATTTACATAATTCAGCGCTGTTGTCAGGTCGCCTCCTGTACCGCCTCTGAGTACAGCTTCAGCATACATAAGATAAGCATCGGCAAGGCGGAATACCGGGAAGTCGGTATCGGGATGAGTGGCATCTTTCCCTGCAGCACCTGTCCTGGTTACGTTTTTCCATTTTTTAATTGCGTATCCGTCGGTGAAGAGGAATATATCGGAAATCGACTTCGACTGGCCGCTTGTATGGAACATGGCTCTCTTGTCGGTAGCTCCGGTTACATCGGGGAACTTGTCAACAAACTGCGGGGTTGTACGGGTTCCTCCCCATCCGCCGCCGATACCAAATTCAGCGGGAACCATGCTGCCCCCCACGGCTGCGTTTACTATAAAGGTTGTACCGCCCCATGTTCTTGTGCTCACACCGTCAAATGCAATCGGGAATATGATCTCATTGCACAGGTTATTGTCGGCAAGGAAAAGGTGTGCATAATTGGGTTCTATGGTATAAGGACTTGCAATAACCTTCTTAATCCACGTAAGGGCTTCAGTGTTCTTGTCGGTGTTGATATATACCTTGGCATTCAGGTAAAGTTTTGCAAGCAGCATCCATGCGGCAGCCTGGTCGGCACGACCGTACTCATTCGTTTTTGCATCCTTGAGTTTTCCTTCAATATCGAGAAGTTCCGTTTCGAGATATGTAAAGAGGTCGGCTCTGGATATCTGCTGAGGCAGGAACGCCCCTACCTTGTTGTTTTCATCAACAAAAGGAACATTGCCGAAAAGGTCAATGGCATGATAATAACTGAGAGCCCTCAGGAATCGTGCTTCTGACCTGTACCTTTCAATTGTCGCCTTATCAGCAGCCGAAAATCCCCTTTCGTCAAGTCTGGCGGGAGCACACTCCCTGATGAACTCGTTGCAAAGCGAGATCTGGTAATAGATTCTGTTGTACAGAGCCTTGATAAATTCTCCGCCTGAAGTCCAGGTCTGGAAATGATAATCCTTGAGGGTGCCGTCATTCCATGCAATCACTGCTTCATCGGTTGTAAGCTCCTGGGCAAGCCAGAACTGTCTGAGGTACTGAGAAAAGCCTTCGTCAATACCGCTTATGTCAGGGTTGCCGTGAGGCCCCTGCTGGCCTGAAAGGGCAAGACCGGCATAACATTTCGCCAGAACCTGCCGGTAGGCGGTAGTATCTTTATAAACCGTTGCAGATGTCACTACCAGCGGATCAATAGGTACAGTGTCCAGGTCTTTCAGACACGATGTGACTGCCACCATCATGGCAACCATCGCAACAGATATGGATTTAAAGTATTTCGTTTTCATTTTCATCATGTTTTAATGGTTAAAATTCCAGTCTTGCACCAAGCATGAATGTCCTGGGCCTGGGATAAATATTATTGTCAATCCCGTCAAATACTTCAGGATCGAGACCTGAATACCGTGTAATGACAAACAGATTCTGCATCGACAGATAGACTCTCAGGTTACCGGTTCCTTCAGCAAATTTGTCGAAGTTGTATCCGAAGGTTACGTTATCCATTCTCATGAATGAACCGTTCTCCAGGAAATGGTCGGACCAGTACTGGGGATTGGCAAATTTTGTTGTGAGAATGCTCCTGTTAAGATTTGCAAGTCCGCCCACCGAAGCATAAATCCCTGAATAGGAACTGCCCGATGCAACGTTGTTGTAGATATAGTTGCCAAGGCTGATTCTTCCGTTGAAGCTGAAATCGAAGTTTTTATAACGGAACATCGAGTTGAATCCCATCAGCACGTCGGGGAACGGGTTCTTTATTCTGTATCTGTCGGAAAGGCCCTGTGACGTAACTGTGCCGTCGTTATTCCTGTCCACATACAGGTTGTCAACCGGGAATCCGTTACTGTCATAAACCTGTTCGGCAAGGTAGAAAGTGTTCCTCGGGTAGCCTACAGTGTTGATCTGAATATAGTTACCGACTCCGCCCGATATACCTCCTGTTTCAACTCCTATGAAATTGGGGTCGTCAACAGCAATAAGTTTGGTAATTTCATTTTTATTGACAGTGGCGTTAATACCGAAGTTCCACGAATAGGTGGGGGTTACAAGCGGTTTGAAATTAAGTGAAGCTTCAACACCTTTGTTTACAAGGTTGCCGACATTTGTTGTGATCCTGTTGGTAAGGTTCGTACCGGCCGGAACATCAATGGTGTTAAGCAGGTCTTTGGTGGGTCTGTAATAATACTCTACAGAACCGCTGATTCTGTCTTTCAGCAGGCCGAAATCGAGGCCAACGTTGTAGGTTGTGGTCTCCTCCCATTTAAGATTCCTGTCGTAACCTTCGGGACGAAGAGTTGTTACGAAAGTATTGCCGAACTGATACCTGGCATTATCCTGCCCGAAAGTATATCTTGCAAGGTAGGGATAATCTCCGCCTATATCCTGCTGGCCTGTAATTCCGTAGCCAAGACGGAGTTTAAGAGCATTTACCATGCTTACGTTTTTGAGGAAGCTCTCCTCTTTAATATCCCAGGCAAGGGCCAGGGAGGGGAAGAGGCCCCAGCGGTTCTCCTTTGCAAATTTTGATGAACCGTCATCGCGCAGGGTGAAGGTAAGCAGGTACCTGTTCATAAATACATAATTTAACCTGCCGAAGAAAGATATCAGGTAGCTCTCGGTGAAATATTCATTATCCTGGTAGGTAATGGTTTTTGCATAGTTTCTTTCGAGGTAGCTGCCTTCCCTGTAGAAGTGCTGCCATGAATAGCCTGCAGTGAAATCTATCCTGCTGTTGATTGAGGAAAGATCCTTTTTGTAGTTGGCATATATATCAAGAAGTTCGTTTTTCTTGGTCTGGGTGTATGTATTGTATCTTCCTTTTCCTGAATTCCAGTACCAGGCTGCCATTTCCGAAACAATGTTCTTTCCGTCGCTCCATGAATAATCTGCTCCTGCATTTACAGTCAGCTTCAGATCGGGGAGAAAATGGAGGGTATAATCGATCTGGGCATTCCCGAGGAATCTGTTTACCATTGACCTGTCATTCCTTAATTCCAGCAGGGCGAGTGGGTTGCTGGTTACACCTATTGCAATAGGATCGCCGTTGGGCTGTTTCCAGGTGAAATAGCCTCCGTATTTGCTGCTGTTTGCATCATAAACCTTCTGAGTCGGGTCGAATGATACAGCCGCTCCAATGGCACCATGATCAGCAAACCGGTTCCTTATATTCATGTACTTGGCATTCAGATTCACTGTAAGATGATTGTCGAGAAATGTCGGACTCAGGTTCAGGGAGGAGGTAAGCCTCTCGAGTCCGGAGGTTTTTAACAAACCGTTTTCCTTTGTATAGCCAACTGAAAATCTGTAAGGAAGGATTTTATAACTTCCCGAGAAACTGAAGTTATGGTCAAGAGAGAAGGCGGTCTGGTATATCTCCTTCTGCCAGTCTGTACTGGTTTTGCCGAGCAGCTGGGCTGCAGGAGAAGTGGTGGAATATCTTGAGAAAAGAACCGCCCTGAATTCTTCGGCGGACAGTACATCAACCTTACCTGTACGGAAACCTGCAGAGACTGATCCATCGTATGTTACCCTGAACGGCCTGCCGGATAAACCTTTCTTTGTGGTTATTATAATGACACCGTTGGAAGCCCTTGAACCGTAAATTGCCGTTGCGGAAGCATCCTTCAGCACGGTGAACGATTCGATGTCGTTTGAGTTGATAAGGTTGAGCGGGTTTGGCATACCGGAAACGCCGGCGTTATCGATGGGCACACCGTCAATAACTATGAGCGGATCGTTGCTGGCCGAAAGTGATGAACCTCCCCTGATACGTATGGTCGCACCCGAGGTTGGATCACCGCCCGAGTTTGTAATCTGTACACCCGGCACCTTGCCGACTATCAGGTCCTGAGGCCTTGCGGCTGATCCTTTGCTGAAGTCGCGTGCACCGACTGCTACAACCGACCCGGTTGCATCTTTCTTTGAAACTGTACCGTAACCGATAACAACCACTTCCTGGAGTGCCTGCACATCAAGTGCGAGCGCAACATCAACAGTGGTACGGCTGTTTACCGGCACTTCCTGTGTAGTGTAACCGACATACGAAAACTGAAGAACTGATGTCGGTGAAACATTCAGGCTGTAATTACCGCTGGCATCGGTCATGGTGCCGTTGGCCGTACCCTTCTCAATTACAGTTACACCTGCAAGGGCCGAACCGTCAGCAGCATCCGTGACTTTGCCTGTAACTCTGATTCCCTGGGCATTCATTGTTCCCGTAAGGAACACTCCCAGGAAAACGACTGACAGCAAAACATTAAAACATTTTTTCATAGGATGTCTGATTTTTAGTAAATATTCTGTTCACTTTTTTCTTTTTGATTTTATCAGATTCTAAATTGTAACAAAGATACAAAATTTTAAAATTCAAAATACATTAAATTGCCTAACTTTCAATATCTTAAGAATATTTTTCCGCAAACGTTTGAAATGTTAACAAGGTTATTTCAAAATGCATTTTTAGTTTATTTTTTATTTCTCTTACGAAAACAAATTCAACCTTTTTAAGTTCATTTTTCATTTTTCCGTAAGATTCTTCGGTAAAAATCCATTATTTTTAATGTTTATTCATCCTGATGCATAAGAAAGGGCAGGTAACCATAAAGGACATAGCGAGGGAACTCGGTATCTCACCTTCAACCGTTTCAAAGGCGCTGAAGGGCCATCCCGATATTGCAGCCGAGACAAAAAAGGCCGTAAACGAACTCGTTCAGAAATGGCACTACAAACCCGACCCGATTGCATTAAGCCTCAAAATCGGACAGAGCAAAACAATCGGCGTGATCGTGCCGGAAATTGTTCATTACTTCTTTTCAACCGTTATCAGCGGGATTGAGGATGAAGTGTATGATACCGGTTACCAGGTAATGTTCTGCCAGTCGAATGAAACATTTGAAAGGGAAATACGGGCTGTTGAAACCCTTCTTTCGGGCAGGGTCGACGGCATACTGGTTTCTATGGCAAAAACCACTTTTGAGTTCGGCCATTTCAGGAAGATACTCGATGACGGAGTGCCGCTGGTTTTCTTCGACAGGGTATGTGAAGAAATCGAAACCGACCGCGTAGTTGTTGACGATGAAAAAGGAGCTTACGATGCAGTTAATCATCTGATTAACACCGGCTGCCGCAACATCATTCATCTTGCAGGACCGGCAAACCTGAAAATAGGAAAGGAGAGGAAAGAAGGATATATCAGGGCGGTTGCCGGTGCAGGGCTTGAAGTTAAACAGGAAAATATTGTCAGATGCGACACGGCACAAGATGCCCGGCTCATTGTACCGGGACTTCTTAAGAGAGACCCCCGGCCCGACGGCATTTTTGCCGTGAACGATCTCACCGCCGCCGAAGCAATGAAAATAATCAAGACGGCAGGTTTTAAAATTCCTGCCGATATTTCTGTTGTAGGTTTTACCAGCGGCATGATTTCAGACATTACCGACCCGCCCCTGACATCAGTTGAACAGCACGGATACAATATTGGACGGGAGGCCGCAAAAATTCTGATCGAAAGAATTGAAAACAGGGCTCCTGATACACCCGTTACCCGCATAATTCAGACCCTGCTGGTAATAAAAGGCTCCAGCAGGAAAGAATAATTCAGGTTCTGTTCTTAAGAATTCTCATTCAAAGTGCAAGAATAATCCC
>ERZ795050.1413-NODE-1413-length-31181-cov-6.590471_pt1 | contig 31181 bp, 23 predicted proteins | sample MGYA00375134_ERZ795050 | MGnify/ENA primary metagenome ERZ795050 (study PRJEB30179, sample SAMN05720221) | activated sludge metagenome | isolation source: Anaerobic digester | place: Japan | collected 2015-05-26 ... | reverse complement strand
ATAATGGTGATTATTTCCCCGGATGGCGCCCAAGCCCAGCCGCGAGTGTCGCAGGCCAGTTCGAGCACCTCGGCCGCCAGCCCCGGCCCCACCGTGTCGGTTGCCTCGGCCAACCGTTCGCGATTTGCATCCGCGTAGCCCGCTCGAGCATCCTGGAACTGAAACTGCAGCAAGTCGAAAAGCTCACTGCTCCAGGGTGTTGAGTAAAGCTTGTCCAGCGTGGCCAGTTCCTCCCACGTTGCCCGGCGGGCAATCCGCCGAAGCGGTTGGGTCGGCGATATCAAGATCCTGTCAGCCTCCGCCTCAAAGACCAGCCCCAGCGGGCGAAGCATCTCGGCTAGCGATTCCTTCAGCGAGCGATGCTCGATCGTCGCCGACATCAACGTCTTGGAACCGTAAGGGAGTAGATCCAGGGTCCCCGTTTCCATCTCGATCGAGACTTCGGCGGATTGAGCCAGAGACTGCAGGACCTCCAAGATCGGCGCATCGGCCACGTTCAGGTCTACCGGCCGATCCAATGCTTGAATGACCCGGATGGCCGCCTCATCGTCGGCCGGCTGGCTGGTGGGCTGCGAGACGGTCCCGGCGACAATAACCCTCATGGTCGGGCCGTTGACCGGCGCGGCGGCTTCCAGAACCGGAAGACCTGAAACAAGAAGCAGGAGGGGCGAGAAGGTATGCGCAATGAGGCAGTGGAAATGTGTCTTTGGCGGCATCGTGTCTTCCTGTCAGCAAAACGGGTTTAACCTCGGCCAGTGGGTAAGTAGCAGCCGTAGCCGTTACATAGGGGGCAAATCGGCTGCAATGTCGTAATCTGTATTCAGTGGACCGACTTCAGGCAAGGCCGCAGGACCACCGGCCAGCCACCAGGGCTTCTCGTCTTGGATGGCGTCTTCCAGCCAAATCGCTTCGGCCAGGCGCTGCGAACGGGTGAAGTTGACCTCGATTTTCCCCTGAGCTGCCGGAGCGGGCGGTTCCGGCCGGTGAACCACCACCGACAGATTTCCGAATGCCGGCGCACCGCCGTTCTCGGTACCCGGCGCGGGCTTGGTCGGCGGCCTATGCAGAATCACCACCAGAGCAACGGATGCGGCGGCCGCTAGAGGCAGCCCGACGGCCAGCCAGCGGGAAAGCCGGATGATCTGCGGCCGGGCTTTGTACGGGCCGATCCTTGCCACCTCCCGGGTTACGTCGGCGTGAAACGTTGTCCAGTTGACTCGAGGCACATCGGCACGGCGCCGCTTCAGCAGGCTGTCCAGGCGAGTCATAGCCGCCAGGGCCCGACCCAGCTCCGGCTCGTCCTGAATCCGCCGGCGCAGAGTCTCCGCTTCCGCCGGAGACAGATCATTGTCCAACAGCCGACTCAGCAGGAATTCATCATGTTCGCTGATCTGCGGCATTATCATGCTCCTCAGTCGGCAATCATGTCCCCCAGTCGGTCCCGCAACTTCTTACGCGCCTGGAATACGTTCCATTTCACCGTTTCCACGCTGCATTCCAACAATTCGGCGATATCCTTTTGCGCCCAGCCCTCGATGGTAAACAGGATCAGGGCCATGCGCTGCTTTTCGGGCAACGCTTCCAAGGCGGCATCGAGCGCCTGTTGCAACTCGTGACCCTCGGCCTCGCGATCGGGCGTCATCGAGGTAACCGCCGACGCGCCGCGGGTGTCCGCCGCATCCTCGGTACCCCGTTCCTCGTCCAGCGCCACCGTGGTCCGCCGCCGCGATCGACGCGCGTTCAGGGCCAGGTTGGTCACCGCACGCAGCAGCCACGGCCCAAAGCGGGCCGGATCTTTCAATCGATCTAGTGCGCGATAGGCTCGTAAAAAAGCCTCCTGGGCCGTCTCAGCCGCATCTTCACTGTTGCCCAGCAACCGATACGCGGTCGAGACCGCCACCCGTTGGTACGCAGACACCAGCCGTCCGAAAGCGTCAGGGTCCCCAGACAGCGCCGCCCGCACCCACGCAGCATCACGCGTCCCGGTGTCGTCCGTGAAGAGCGGCCGGTCTGGTTGCGTCATAGATATAGACACCGTTGCTCGAAAACGGTTGGATGCGGGAGAATTAACGCGGGTGAACGAGTCTATCGGGCTTGGTACTACCCTGTCAACGCCCGTAAGTCCATAATATCGGGCTGAAGCGGGTGGATGCGACACCGATCGGTGAAAAGGCTTTAGGTGCTTGTCAATGAAAGAGTTAGAGACAGTCTCGCAGGTCCGCGAATACCTTGCTCCCCATCGCAAGGCCGGCAGGCGGATCGGCTTTGTGCCAACGATGGGGGCTCTCCACGAGGGCCATCTGTCCTTGGTGCGGGCTGCCCGTAACGATTGCGATCTGGTAATGGTCTCGATCTTCGTGAATCCGACCCAGTTTGGCCCCGGAGAGGACTATGACAAGTATCCTCGTATGCTCGACGCGGACTTGGTCGCCTGCCGGGCCGCTGGCGTCGACGCCGTCTTCTGCCCGCAGGTATCAGAGGTCTATCCGGCCGGTTCCGCAACCATGGTGACGGTTAAGCGTCTAACCGAGGGCCTATGTGGTGCGCATCGCCCTGGGCATTTCGATGGCGTGACCACCGTCGTGGCCAAGTTATTCAATATCGTCCAGCCCGACGTGGCGTATTTTGGACAGAAGGACGCCCAGCAGGCCATTGTTCTGCGGCGGATGGTCAAAGACCTTCTCTGGCCTATTGAGATGGTCGTGTGCCCGACTGTTCGAGAGCCCGACGGTCTGGCGATGTCGAGCCGAAACGCCTATCTCAGCCCTGCTGAGCGTCGACAGGCTTTGAGCCTCTCGGCAGCCCTTTTCCGGGCCCGCCAGGAGATTCTGGCGGGACAGAAGGATGTGGCCGCTCTCGTCGCCGGCATGCGGCAATACATCGAGTCCGCCGGCCCGTGCAGCATTGATTACATAGAGATTGTCGACGCAGAAGAGTTGACTCCGCTGACCGCCGCGCGCGGGAGATGCCTGTTGGCTCTGGCCGTGCGGATCGGCGGGACGCGGTTGATCGACAATGTCGTTGTGGACGCTGGCTGAGCGGACCGTTAAGATGCCTTGATCCGACGGCCAAGCGGCGCTGCACGCCACTGGCCGCCATGAAATCAACAGCGAGAACCCCTGAATATGTGGCCTACGCTCTTCAAGATCCCCATCATCATGGTGCCGATTCGCAGCTATGGTTTCATGCTCATGGTCGGGTTCCTTGGCGGTACCTGGTGGGCGGCAAGGCGGGCGGCAAGGGTCAAGTGCGACCCCGATATGGTGGTCAACCTCGGATTCATCGCTTTGGTGGCCAGCGTGGTCGGGTCGCGACTGTTCTATGTGATTCACTACTGGGACGAGCACTTCGCGGGTCGGGGTTTGTGGGCCGTCGTGGACATCACCGCCGGCGGCCTCGAGTTCTATGGCGGCTTCGTCGGAGCCCTGATTGCTCTTCTCGTCTACATGAAGATCCGCAGAGTATCCATCCGTCTGTACCTCGACATTGTGACGCCGTCTTTGATGTTCGGCATGGCCATGGCCAGGATCGGGTGTTTCCTGAACGGGTGCTGTTGGGGCGGCCCCTGCCCCGAGCACCTGCCGTGGGCGGTGAGGTTCCCATATGCCAGTCCGGCACTGTACAGGCAGTGGGAGGAACGCCAAGTGACATTGCCCGCCGAACTGATCACCATCAATTCCGCCGGTATTCCCTCACCACTCAACCGTGATCTGCTCAATTTGACCCCTGAGGAGTTGGAGGGGCCGCGCGTTAGGCTTGAACAGGCCGAGTCGGCTCTTAACGAGGCCCAGACTGCGGGAGCCGATGAGCAGACCCTGACCAGGCTGCGCAAGAAAAAAGAAACGCGGGCGAAGGAAAAACAACGAGCGGACAACAACGTGGCAAGTCTGCAAACCCAGTTGAAAAGATATCACCTGACGGCATCGGAATTCGCCGACTTGGCCCGACAGTACGGCAGGACGACGCCTCTCCACCCCGTGCAGCTTTATGCCTCCATCAATGGGCTGCTCCTGGCCGTTTTGCTGAATGAGATCTTCTATCGCCGCAAACGCCACGGCGTCGTTTTTGCCGTTCTCCTGATGCTCTATCCTGCCGCCCGGATCATGGAAGAGATGATCCGCATTGACAATCCGCACGATACCGCCGGCCTGACCATCTCCCAGTTCGTCAGCGTCCTGCTGTTTCTGCTCGGCGTCGGCCTGTATTACGCTCTTAAAAGAATGCCTGAACGTTCGCCTTTGGCCGTCCCCTTCATTCCTCCCACGGAGCTCCCCCCCAAGAAGAAGCGTCGGGGTTAGAACCTTACGGCCAGACGTGTGTGCAGATTGGGCGCGTGTTTCTGGAACGTAGTGTGCTTCGGTTCCGGCTCGCAAAAAGCCGGTTCGCCTTAAGTGAGCCGGTTATCTCAGTGAGCAACGCCTCGCGCCTTCATCGCGCAGACGATCAGGTCCACCACCTGCGACGTGGTGAACCGGTCCACGCGGATTTGCAGATCAAACCGCGTCGCGGTCTGCGGGTCGATGTGGAAGTGGTTTTCAACGAATTCCCGTCGTTCCCGCTCGATGCGTTCGATCTCCCGCCGAGCCTGTTCGCGACTGACGTTGCTGAACCGGACGAAGTTGTCGATGCACCGTTCCATCGGGGCCACGATCTTGACCCGCAAGCCCTTGTCCTGAGGCAGAATCAGGTCGACCGACCGACCGATGTAGATGGCCGGACCCTGCCGCGCCAGCCACAAGACCACCTGCGTCAGACGATGAAAGTAGTCGTTCTTGCGGAATTCCTGCTGGACCAGCGTCCGAAACACGTTTTCGAACCAGTTCAGGTCGCGCTCGTCCATCGAACGGTAGAGAGATTCACGAACATCGTCGTCGCGAGCCATGAGGGTGAGAATCTCGCGGTCGAATACCGGCCAGCCAAGCCGCTCGGACAGCGCCTGAGCAACCTCTCTGCCGCCGGCGCCGCATATGTTGGCGATGGTGACGAAGGGGGCAAATTCCTGACGCTGGGTGACAAACACCTCCGGACGTTGCATCCGCCCAAGCTCCCAGTTCCGCATCTGTTTCTCGATAATCCTTGAGAGGCCCGGCAGTTCTGACATCGGTCTGGTCAGCATGGTTGCACCTCTTCTGGACATTCGCCCGGTCGTGTCCCGGACGTCAGACAACGGACGAGATGGTCTCTCTTCAAGGTACGTCGTTGCCGCACAGGATGCAAGACCCCTGGCAGGCAAGGTCCCAGTGTTTCATCAGATCGAGCTGTCCGCTCGCCTGTGGTCCGCGTATACTGCGCAGGTCGCGACCAATCCGCGGAGTATCGGACCTGTGGAAGGCCGCCGCGCGTATCTGGACGGTTGCAACTGCCAGGAGGCCTCCGGCGTGATCGAGGCCAGGGAATTCGAGCAGCTTCCGACCCGCCCCATTCGGTGGCGATATCTACTGGCCCGGCCGTGTCAGCAGTCGCCCCAGGATCGCTGGCCGCTATTGCTGTTTCTTCACGGGGCCGGCGAACGAGGCGAAGACCTGGCCATGGTGAAGCGCCACGGACCGCTCAAGGTTCTGGAGCAGGGCATGGATCTACCGTTCGTCATCGCCGCCCCCCAGTGCCCGCCCGGCAAGTGGTGGAATAACCACATGCTCATCGAGTTCCTCGACCACCTGCTGGCGACGAACCAGATCGATCCAGATCGCGTGTACCTGACGGGGCTGAGCATGGGCGGTTTCGGGACCTGGAACCTGGCCACCGAGTTTCCGGAACGCTTTGCGGCCATCGCTCCGGTCTGTGGTGGGGGATACTGGTTCCTCGCGGACCAGCTCAGGGACGTTCCGGTATGGGCCTTTCACGGGGCCAGGGATGACGTGATCCCGCTGGAAGAATCGGAGCGAATGATTCGGGCGATTCAGGCCGCCGGGGGCGATGCCCGGCTTACGGTTTACCCGGAGGCCGGGCACGATGCATGGACGCAAACGTACTCCAACCCCGAACTCTACCAGTGGTTCCTCAGCCACCGGCGAACATGAGATGGGAAATAGAGGTGTGTCGCATGAACCCGACGTTTGGTCTCAACTCAACGTGGGCACAAGCAGAGCTGTGATGAATATCAAGGCGGCGACGACGCCCAGCCAGATGCCCTCTATCCCTCTGGGGTGTCGAGCAACTGCCTCAAACGAGGAGCCAGTGCCGGCGGCAGGCGATCCAGCCAATCGCGGTCCAGCAGTCCCACCTCGATCAAATCCCGCAGGTGAGTCCGGTCTTTGTCGCGGAAGGAGGTGAGTTTCATTCGCACGAGTGCGTCGAGCGTGAGCATGCGGAAGTCTGCGGCCTGCTCCGACTCGGTCACGTCAGGGGCGGGCAATGGGTATTCGGGCCGTACTTTCTCCCCGGCGAACACCAGGTGGACGGCGTCCCTCGCTCTGGCATTCTCGCCATCCAGGAACAGATCGACGCCGCCAACGCGGCGGTAGACGAATCCGGCCTGGGCCAGAGCCGCCGTAGCGGCCGGCAGGTCTGCCCTGCGAACCACGATATCGACATCCTGCGTGTTGCGAACGGCGGCTTCATCCACTCGTGAGACCCAGGCGGCCACCGCGTTGCCGTCTGCCACGGCATAGGGCACCCCTTTCCTGTCGAGGGCGCCCGCAGCCCGCAGCAATCGTTCGCGCACTTTCTCCACGGCTCGGATCATCCTTTCCCAAGAGACGTTACCGTACGTGATCGTTGGCATGGGTTCTCAGGCCCATAGCAAATCTCTCCCGATATTCTAACCACCGGCATAGCGAAACAAGAAGGCAGTTTCTGATCCCCGGCCGGTCCAGCGGTCCTTAGCCTACCGCAACTGCAACTCCACCACCCGTTCATGCGGATCGGTCTTGTCGCGATGTGTGCCGATGAAGGTCCACCGGGCGGCGGCCTGGAAGATCTCCTGCACAGCCGCCAACTGGTCATGCCCGATTTCGGCCAGCAGCCTGCCGCCGGGACCCAGCACCGCCGGCGCTTCCGAGGCGAACCGCCGATACATCTCCAAGCCGTCAGAGCATGGGGGCACAAGGGCGACTCTCGGCTCATGGTCGCGGATGTTCGGCGGCAGGTTCGCGTAGACGGCCTCGCTGATATACGGAGGATTGGACACCACGGCATCGAAACCACCTTCGGGGATGCACTCGGCCGGCAAGGCGAATCCATCGGCAACAACCGTCCGGATCCGATCGCTCAGGCCATGATGCTCGATGTTGGCCCGGGCCACGGCCAAGGCCTCCTCGGAGATATCGCTGGCCACCAGCACGGCATTCGGCGCGTACTTGGCGACCGCCACCGCCACACACCCGCTACCCGTGCCCAGGTCAAGGATCCGCCACCGCCGCTCACGGGTCGAGCGGCACAGATCGATCATCCGCTGGGCGAGGGCCTCGGTCTCGGGCCGCGGGATGAGCACCGCCGGACCGACCTGAAACTCCAACGAGAAGAACTCCCGGGAGCCGAGCAGGTAGGCGATCGGCGTATGATCGCCTGCTTGGCGGACCAGTTCGCGAAAAGCCCGTCGCTGATCCTCGCTTGGCTCGCTGTCGTATCGCGTATAGAGGTCGATCTTGCGGCAGTTGAGTGCCCGGGCAAGCAGCAACTCGGCGGCCAAGCGACCCCCTTCAACCTGCTTTTCCCGAAACCACTTGGCGGTCCAGTCCAAGAGCCGGCCTATCGTCCAAACCGTTGGCTGTTCACCCGTGTCTGCCATAGTGGGCACTATACCGGCAGTCAGGCCGAACCGGTATGCCCTGACCTTTGGAGAGCTATGCTTGAATTCCAGTGCGACCCCGGTGACGGTCCTCCGGCATGTCTCGGCTTCGATTTGCTGGGCCCAACCCCGCTTGGATTCCGAAGTAGTAGTAGGTGCCGGACGCCGACTCCACCGGTAGAATAGACAGAGTGTTTCAACACGTACCAGGAGTCCCGCAATGTCTCGTTCCATCATGTTGCCATTGGTCGGTATTCTGGCTCTCGCGGTGGGGTGTGTCTCCGTGAAAACGCCAGATGTTTCCGTCGACGTCATGGATCCAGTGAACGCCTACAAGCGTCACGAATCTTCATCCAAGGAGCCTGAACCCGCGCCGGCCCCGAGACTTCGTTACACGCCGTACGCCGCCACCCTGGAACGTGTGAACCGCCAGCACATCCGGGTAAGCGAGGAGTTCACCAAGCGCGACTGGGAAGACCTGGAGGACGAGGCCCAGGACTGGATGGCCGATGTTCGAGCATTGCTTGGCTATGCGCCGGTGTCGCACAACCCGGAACAATACCGCAATCTGGCCGGCAAGCTGATGGATGCGGTTCACGATGTCAGGACCGCCGCCCGGGCCCACGACGCTGAGAAATGCCGCAAGGCCCTCGATTCGGCCGATTCGATCCTCAATCAGTTCACCAAGACCTTCCCGTTAACGGAGCCCGCCGATAAACCCGTCGAGGCCAAGCCCTCCCGGACCACCAAGGCGCCGTAACCAGGGGTGCCCTTGTCCCGGCATTTCATTTGCCCGGCTGGTCCGTTAGGATTCCGGCGGAGCGCGGAGCGCGCACGCGAAGATCAAGCCGTCCCCAAGCGTAGAGATTGCCGCGCCGCGTGCTGCCGGCCGGGAGCAAAAGACAATGGCTGATACCGCAGTATCCGTCCGGAAGACCCCACTGCGAGATATCCTCGCCTACGCGATGGGCGACGGGGCAAACTCCCTGGTCATGAACACGTTCTACAGCTTCGCGATGCTGTACTACACCAAGGCGATGGGAATGAGCGGTACCAACGCGGGCGTTGCCATGGCGATTACCACCTTGTGGGACGCGATCACCGACCCGCTGATGGGGCACATTACCGACAATACGCGCTCGCGATTCGGCCGGCGGCATCCTTACATGCTGATCGGCGGTTTCGCGATGGTGCTGTGTTTCTACGGCATCTGGGCGGTGCCCATGACCTTCCGAACGCCGCAGCTCCTGTTTTGGTATCTCGTCGTCATGAACGTGTTGCTGCGAACCGCAAGCACGGTGTTTGCCGTGCCCTTCGTCGCGTTGGGCTTCGAGATCTGCACCGACTATAACCAGCGGACCACGCTCCAGAGCGTGCGAGGCGCCGTGAACATGGCGGTCAATCTGACCGGCCCCGCGATACTGGGTTGGGCCGTGTTCCTCCGCGACCGCGACGGGGAGATCGGCAGCGGCGTCACGATTCCCGACAACTTCAAACATATGGGCTTCGCCTTTTCCGCGATCGCCCTGTTTTTCCTGCTATATACGGTGTTTGCGACGCGCAAGTACGCCGTCGACTCTCGCAACAACCCTGAGGTCCGCAGCAATAGGCTTGGCGATATCCTGCGCAATCTGACTGCCGTCCTGCTTGATCCGCTGCCCAGAATGGTGTTCGTCTTCATCGCCGTGCTGTTTATCGCCGTTGTACTGGTTACCTCGTTGCAGATGTTCATCTATGTCGACTTCATGAAGTTCACGGGGGTCGAGAAAACGCTGGTGCACGGCAGCACGATGATTGCCGCCGCCATCGGCGCCATCCTGGCGGCTCCACTCGTTCGACGGCTGGACAAAAAACCGGCCATCTTTGTCCTTCTGGCCGGGGCGTGTTGCGGAAACATCGTCCTCGTGCTGCTGTTTGGCACCGGTCTCGTGCGTCCGGGCAGCACTCCGTTCACCGTTGCAGGCCAGGCCACTTCCGTGGCAACGCTTGTGTTCCTGGTTTTTCATGTGTGCTACCACTTGGGCGCCACCTCGGCCAACACCATCGCCAATTCCATGATGGCCGACGTGTCCGAAATCAACAGGTACTATACCGGAGTCCTGAAGGACGGCAGCTATTCGGCAATGCTGAGCTTCGTGTTGAAGATGTCGATCTCCTTTGGCCAGCTTCTGTGCGGTCTTTGCCTCGATGCGATCGGCTATGACTCGAATGCCGAGCACCAGCCGGTGGAAGTGGCCCGGAGAATGATGTTCGTCGCTTTTGCTGCCGGCTCGCTGATCACTCTCCTGGCTTTGGTCTGGATCGTACGTTATCCGGTGAACCGCAAGTACATGTATGAAATCAAAGCCGCCCTGACAGGGGTGGCACCTCACTGCCGATACTGTGGATACAACCTGACAGGCAACGTGTCCGGCATCTGCCCTGAATGCGGGGCCCCGATCGCAAGCGAGAGCTCGCCGGCGTGACCGACCGGCACGGCCGGCGACGCGCGCTGCGACGTCCATTGAAGCGGGCTCAACCTGTGTGCGATGTTCCGTTCTGACGCGTTGTTGCGCGCGGTGCCGGGTCCCCCAAACGCCCCCGGACGACCCGAGTCATCCGGGGGCGCATGAACAACCATCCGTAAAGTGTCGCATCTGGTCAGTTCAGACCCAGCAGCGCTCCGATCTGCGGAGCAAACTTGACGATCAGCCCGGCGAACACGACCGACACCATGCTCATCAGCTTGATCAGAATGTTCAGGCTCGGACCCGATGTGTCCTTGAACGGATCGCCGACCGTGTCGCCCACGACGGCCGCCTTGTGATCGTCCGAACCCTTGCCGTAGATCGTGGCGTCTGGCTTGCCGGCCGCGACTGCCTGCCTGGCCTTGTTCAGCAGGTCGTCTCTGATGCCGGCCGGCAGCCTCTGTTGCAGTTCCTTATTCTCCAGGACGTCCTTCGCCTTCAACTTGCCGAACGTCTCGATCAGCTTCTTGGCGTTGTCCCACGTCCCACCGGCGTTGGCCATGAAGATTGCCATGGCAAACCCGCACGTCAGACCGCCGGCTAGGAGGCCCATCACGCCCGGCACGCCGAATACCAGGCCGACCGCCACCGGAATAATGATCGCCATGAGGGCCGGCACGATCATTTCCCGCTGGGCACCCGCCGTCGAAATCGCCACGCAGGTGGCGTAATCCGGATACCGCTGCCCTTCGACTTCCACTCGCTTGGGCCAATGATCCGGGTTCTGCACAAACGTTTCATCCTTGCCCTGATTGCGCAAGAACTGGCGGATCTTCTCGAACTGACGACGGCACTCGATCATCATTCGATTGGCGGCCCTTCCGACGGCCTTCATGGTCATCGAACAGAACAGGAACACCAGGAGCACCCCCGCGAACAGACCGCACAGCACCTTCGGGTTCATCAGCGTGACGTTGTAGAACTGCATGTATTGCTCAAGCGAGCATCGTCGGGCGGCCACGAGTTCCAGCGAATGATCGTTCCCTTCGTCGTCTCTTACCACGGCTTTGCGTATGTATCCTTCGGCCTTTGACGCCTGCTTGCCAAGCTTGAGCTTCGTCTCACCCGGCTTGAGGGCACTGATTCCGGTCGCCGGCAGATCGGCAAGATTCAGCACCATGTAAGCCTCAACGTCGCTGTTGCGAACCTTCCCGACCTCGCCGCTCAGGAAGCATGCAAACTTGCCGTGGCCGAGATAAACGGCCTCATCGGGCGCCGGCGCCTGGTAATAGGTCGAGACCATGTCGCGGGCCTCGTAGATCTGTCCGAAGCGGACTTCCTCGACATATGCGGCCAGCAGCGCCAGGGCTGTCAGGGCCGCCGAACCGATCGCAAAGCCCTTGCCGGTCGCGGCAGTGGTGTTGCCCAGCGCGTCGAGGGCGTCGGTGCGCTGCCGCACCTCAGGCTTTTGACCGGTCATCTCGGCGTTGCCGCCGGCGTTGTCTGCAATCGGACCGTAGGCGTCCGTCGCCAGCGTGATGCCCAGCGTCGCCAGCATGCCGACTGCGGCAAACCCGACGCCGTAAAGGCCCAGCATGAACTCATGCCCGCCGCCGGCGAACGTGAAGGCCAGTAGAATCGCCACGATGATGGTCAGAAGCGAGGCCCAGGTGCTCTTCATGCCCTCGGCCAGGCCGCCGATGATGATCGTCGCCGGGCCGGTGACGCCCTGGGCGCTGACTTCACGGGTGGGACTGTAATCGTAGCTGGTGTAGTACTCGGTCGCCTTTCCGATAATCACGCCGGCCAGCAGACCGCTGACCACACTGCCCCAGATGCCGTACCAGCATACCTGGTAACCGTCTGCGGTCGTAGGGAACTCGCGACCCAGCAGCAGGTAGCACACCAAGCCGGCGGCCAGGGCGATGAGAATGCTGCTTCCGTTGATGCCACGGTTCAGGGCCGCCATGAGCACGCCCATGGTGGCCTTTTCTTCCGTCCGAACCAGGTAAATGCCGGCGATCGAGAGAATGATGCCGATACCTGCCAGAACCATCGGCGCGGCCAGGAAGCGGATGGTGGCGTTGGCGCCGTCGGCGGTGACCTCGGAGCCGAACAGGGCCACCGCGGCCGAGACACCCAACGCGGCCGTGGAGAGAATCGAGCCGCAATAGGATTCGTAGAGGTCGGCGCCCATGCCCGCCACGTCACCAACGTTGTCGCCGACGTTGTCGGCAATGGTGGCCGGGTTACGCGGATCGTCTTCGGGAATACCGGCCTCGATCTTGCCGACCAGGTCGGCGCCGACGTCGGCCGCCTTGGTGTAGATACCGCCGCCCACACGAGCAAAGAGCGCCTGTGTCGAAGCACCCATGCCGAACGTGAGCATGATGACGGTAATGGTTGACAGGTGGTACTCCTTGCCGATGGCCGGGAACAGCTTGTACAGAACGAGGAACCAGCCGGTGATGTCAATCAGGGCGAAGCCGACGACCACCAGTCCCATGACCGCACCGGCCCGAAAGGCAACCACCAGTCCCTTGTTGAGACTCTCTCGTGCCCCGGCCGCCGTCCGGTTGCTGGCCATTGTGGCGGTTCGCATGCCCAGGTACCCGCACAGGCCGCTGAAGAAGCCGCCGGTCAGAAACGCGAACCAGACGATGGGGTTTTGCACCTTCAGACCATAGGCCATGAATGCCAGAATCGCCGCAAGCACAAGGAATACGATGGTCACGACCTTGTATTGGCGCCTCAGGTAGGCCATGGCGCCTTCACGCACGTGTCCGGCGATCTCGATCATTTCGGCGTCGCCGGGGTTTGCCCTCTTTACTTCGCTGTAAAACTTGCCGGCGAAGATCAAGGCAATAACCGCGCCGATCGGAGCGATCCACCACCAGACGGGAATGCTCGGCCGAACCATGGGGCCTTCGTCGCCCTCCTGGGCCAGCACGGGCGCAACAACCATGCAGACAAGCCCGATCGCAAACACCCACATCATCCAGCCTCTACGCGAATGCAACGCTGTCATCTTGTCGCTTCTCCTATGGGAAGAGTGTCGTAGAACCATTGACGCTGTCGTTCTTGAACACCTTGCGGTTAGGTGGATTGTCGTCTGAAGCCACTGACGGGGCTCGCCTCGCGCCGCTGCCGAGCCCTTGTCGTCGCTTGCCGCCTCGCAGGCTTCGCACCGCGCCGCGAAGCCGCTCGGCTCAAAAGGAATAATCGGCCCCCATGTCTCACGAGCGTTAGCCCTGCGGGTCTGAAGGGGCCTTTCCAGTGTTCGACCGACACGGGACACCGGTTTGCGTTTTCGTGCTTCACCAAGTAGCCGGCCCGGGCCCTTAAAAGGCGGGCAGTATAGCATAAAGCCCGCCCACTGGAAACCGCCTCGCGCTTCGTCGCCGCCGGCACCCCGCCGCCGCGCTGCCCAGCGCCCTGCGACCCTGCCGGTTCGCCATCGCCCTTACTGAAGAGGGAGCCGGCGAAGGGCCCAGCGACTGCATCTTGATGGCCACAAAGTCCACTCCCCTGGATCCTCAAACGATAGCGATTAGCCCCCCGCAGCCCACTCGATAAGCAATTAGAGACGCTAAGTGCTTGCTGCTCATGACTTTGCAGCAGACTTGACAAGCTGCGGGGTTCACGCGCTCCAGTCCGGGAAGGGCGGTCTTTAGGACTCACTCCCGCGTCATGGGCACGAACCGCACGCCGGTGATGTGTCGGGTTTTCCTCTTGCCTTCTTCCGTTTTCGTGACCACCACCAGTTCCTGAGCACCCCAAGCCGACCCTGTTGGAATGACGATCCGCCCTCCCGGCTTGAGCTGTTCCCAGAGGGGCTCGGGAATGTTCTCAGCGGCACAGGTGACGATTATCACGTCGAAAGGCGACTCCTCGGGCCAGCCCTTGTATCCGTCGCCGATTCGGCACCGAACCGAGTTGTAGCCCTGTTCGAGTAGCACCCGCTGAGCACTCTGGGCTAGCGGTCGTACAATCTCGATCGTGTAGACGTGGGGCGTCAAATGGGCCAAGACTGCCGCCTGATAGCCCGAGCCCGTGCCGATCTCGAGGACCTTCATCTCCGGCGTCAATTGCAGAGCCTCGGTCATCAGGGCAACGATATAGGGCTGCGAGATCGTCTGACCGTGCCCGATGGGTAGCGGCGAATCGCCGTAAGCCCTGCTCTGGTAATCATTTGGGACGAAGACGTGGCGGGGCACATTACGCATGGCCTGCAAGACCTTGGCGTCTTTGACCGGCTTGCGTCCGTCACGTGGCCGCGCGATCTGTGTGTCGACCATGCGGTTTCGCTCTTCGATTCGATCGCGGGCCCCCGGCGGTTCCGGTGGGCGAAACGGCCCAGCCGGCTGCGATGTTACCAGCGGCTCGCTCGCAGGAGCAGATGCGCTCGCCGCCAGGCGGACCGCTTCGTCGATGGGGTCGGGTTGTGATCCGCAGCCGGACGGGAACATGAGCATGACAACAACCAGTAGCCCGGCGGCCGACGCAACCTTACATGGTCGGTTCGCGCGCGGGATCATCGTTCACCTCTGGTAAGTTCCAACAAGTTCGCCTTCGGCCAGCACATGGCCTGACATCGCCTTGAGCAAGGCCTCTTTGGATAGACCGGGCTCGACACCAAGCGGCGCATTCAGAGCATAAAGCTTGAAAAAGTACCGATGACGACCATGGCCCCTTGGCGGCGCCGGACCGCCGTAGCCTACCTTGCCCCAGGAGTTTTTGCCCTGCATCAGACCCGGCGGCTCCGATACCCGCTGCGAAGGTGCGATCCCTTCCGGCAGGCCGGTCGTATCAGGTGGGATGGCATACAGAACCCAATGCACCCACGGCGTCGGAGTCGGAGCGTCCGGATCGTCCACGATCAGGGCGAGCTCTTTTGTTCCATCCGGTGCGCCCGACCAAGAAAGCGGAGGCGACTTGTCCTCGCCGTCGCCGGTGTATTTCCGCGGAATAGCCTCGTTGGGTCCGAAGGCCGAGCTTTTCAGGATCATTTTGGCCGACATGGTGGCCTCCTCCTCTGGCTGGGACGCCGGTGGGGTGCCGGCCGGCGGGGTCGAATCGCAGGCCGGAAGAACCGCGATCAACAAGAACCGCAGAATCGCGAGAAGCCGTGAGTAGCGTCGTATCCGACACATCGCCGCACCTCGCTTTCAATCCAAGACTGGCAGACGCCGTATTATATCACGGCCGTCTCGCAAATGGACAGCCAACTGGATCACCCTGATCTATAGGTCTGCGGACCTGCCGGCCCACGTCATGCGTGAAACAAAGGCGTTTGTCTACGATCTCGCAGGCCGCCAAACCGGCACCTACATCGTCCCGAGTCTGCACCCCTGTGGCCCTCTGGATCTCTGGAGTGAGAATCGGACGTTCGAGTGCCGGCCCGTTTGATTCTTACGGCGCAACATGCGCGAATCAGGCACACGTTCGGGTTGCGGTTGAAGACCGCCTTCGAAAAACATGATCGCTCGCCGTTTCCGTCATTGGTCACGACGATTCTGGTTGTCCGGACCTCGGTCCGAAAACGCCCGTCAATTGGGTCAGGTGCTGAATCGTCAGGTCGGGCTGGTGGTCACCGGGCTTGACCTCAAAGCTGTCGATGGGTTCATACTGGCGGGTCCAGATCATTTGCAGGCCGAGCCGCTTGGCTCCTTGGACGTCGGCGAGCCAGTTGTCGCCGACGTGAACCGCGTCGGAAGGCGACAGACTGAGCTGTTCGAGACAGACCTCGAACGGCCGGGGATGCGGTTTTACGAAGCCGACCTCTCCTGATATCACGACCGACTCGAAGAATCGTGCAAGGCCCGTGCGCCGAAGGCTTGCGCGGATCGCCTCTGCGTCGGGGTAGTTGGAGACCAGCGCCAGCCGATAGCGTTTTGCAAGATCGGTCAGTACTGCAGCCGCATACGAGGGTGCTTCGATGGCCGCCACCACGGCCTCATGGCGGGCCTGCAGCAAAACGGCAATCTGTTCCGGAGTCGGGTCGCGACGGAACAACCGACGAACAAGGGCGGTCACGATTTCGGTCAGATCATTTTCCCGGTAGCCGTTGTTGTACGGGGCGAGCCGGTCGGCGTCGCGAAGCTCTCGTAGCCTGTTGCGATCCACCGGCCCGAGGTGCCTCTCTATCGCCGCGCGCAGGGCGTTATCGCACGCGTCCATCTGCGGCCGTGCGAACGGAATGATCGTGTTGCCGTAGTCGAACAGTATGGCCCTGATCCGGTTTGCTTCCAGCGGCATTCGTCAGTCTTCCTTCCTCTCAACATGTGCCGGGGTTGCGGCGGCATCGGGCGGCCAAGTGACACACACAGGCCGGCCCTGGTCGAGTCGGACCCCGTTGTTGAGGCATGTGAAATCTACCATCTGGACCGCGCCGAACAAAGACGGCTTGACACCCCAGGCGATCGGCGGGCGGCCTTCGCGGCCGGCGGCATAGTTTTCCGAGAACTCGCCCGCCCGAATCTGGTCCCGGAGAGCGGCATTGATGAACTCGCGGGCTTGCTTGTGCACGCCGTGTTCGATCAGGCCATAGGCGATGAAACTCTCTGTGCCGTATTTCGTCGAGCTCATCCCGCAGAAGTCGCGGTCCGGCCTGTGCCGCTGAAGATAAAGCCGCTTCAGCTCGTCTGCCAGGTCGAGCGGCAGGTCGCGGATGTGCAGGCCGGTAAGGACCCAGTTGAGGTTTCCCGGCTCATGTCTTTTGGACTCGGTGAAGAAGTACTCGGCAGGAGGACGCTCGTCGGTGAAGAAGAACCACTCGCGGTAGTTCTTCAGGATAACCTCGCGCCGCTGCTGCCACATGGCGACGTCCGCGTTCTCACCGATCTCGCGGGCGATTCGCACGGCGAAATCGATGTCCACCAGAAGCTGATCGACGAACGAGGAATCCTTCTCGTCGGGGTTGTCGTGGTCGAGGTAGATCCATCGCGGGTTCTGTTCTCGCCAGAGCAGGTATCGTCGAATCGCCGGGTACACGGCTCGCAGCCGGGTCAGCTCGCCGGTCAGACTGTAGAGGATCCATGCGGTCTGGGCCTTTCGCGAGGGCAGGCACTCGCCGTCGAGCCGGCCGGTCTCATCAACCTGGGCCATGATTCCCTCGAACGCTGCCCACGCGGTGTCGGGCATGACATACGCGAGCATCTGCTGGCCGAAGAAGCTTTCCCATGCGGCCGATGCCGGAGCCTTGGATGCCCCGAAATTCCAGAGCGACGGCTTGCCGCAGGGAGTTTGCGGATAGGGGTAGTCGTTCTCGGGCATGGCCGGCAAAACGTTTGAAATCACGAACGCCCACGCGCCGTAGTAGAAGCGCCGATGGATCTCGGGACTTACGCCTTTGGGATCCACGGCGACAATCCCGAATTGCTCCGGGGCCGGCACGCGTCTCAAGTACTCGCTCCACTGTGCCTTCCGGTCCTGCAACCGCTTGGCCAGACCGGGGCCGGACAACACTCCGGCGGCCCGACAAACTGCAGTGTCCGCGCCTTCGGCCCGCGTGGCAAAACCGATGGACACGAAATAGCAGGACGCCTCGCTGCTGTTGAGCGGTCGGGAACTGGACGCCTGCCGACCTTCGCCGGAGGCTGTCTCCAAGAACCATCCATCTCCGCAGACTTGCGGTCGGGCATCGAGTCTTGCCGGCGTCAGCTCCGGTCCCTCGACTTTTCCCACCATCAAGGCGTGGAAGAAGTCCTCGTATTCGGCGAGCAGCACTCCGGAGTCCGGCTGCAAGCGGCCATGTACCGCGCCTTGAAGTCTCAAGGTGCTGGGCGATTCGCCGGACAAGACCTCAAGAACGCGAACTATGGTGTTTTCGTCCGCCAGGAAGTCGTAGCCGGATATCTTGATCTCCGCGTTCTCCCAGCTCGCCTGAAATGACAGCTTGTACGGGTACCAGGTGTGACGGCAATGCCCGGCAGGACCGCGATCGGTCGTCCCGATACCCACTGTCACAAGATCAACCAGCCGGTGGGGTTTTCGGCCGGCGTAATACGCCGCATGCAAGGGCAGATCGGGTCGCTGCGGCAGGGGTGAAAAGTCATCGGAGGCCGCCGGATTCAAGACCAGCCGGCTCCGAGGCAGGCTCAGCCATCTCCATTGGTCCGGGGCATTATTGGCGATGGAATCGCAATCGAAATCAGGAAGGCCGGTCAGACGAACCAGACCTGTTCTTTCAGGCAAAGCAGGTTTCTCGGCAGACATGACAGCACCATTCAATGCGGGCAAGACCACCCAGAGGACAGCGTGAGACACCTGCCGCCGGGCCGGCTCCCTGCGTCTTCTTCGAGCAACTCTGACCATCACACGATTCCGAATATAGTCCGGTCCGGGCAAGGTTTTCTTGCAGGTTCCTCACCGGATACCTGCACCGGCAATCCAACAACTGAGCAGCCTGAGCGGACCGCCTTTTTGCGGGCCGCAACCCAAGCGCTCTGCGATCCAGAAACATGCGCGCAAGCCACACAGATATCTGGCCGTAGGGTTCTAAAGGACGATCTTCTCCACCGTGGAGTCGAATCTTGCCACCTTGCCCTCGCGCAGCGAAAGAATGCCCATCTGTATCGGCGTTTGCGTGTAGTAGGCGAGATCCACGGGGTATTCGGGCTTTTCGCGCGTCCGGCAGCAGTCGAGCAGGTTCTTGACGTGCCGCACGTGGTCAAACGGCCGTTCGATTCTGACCCGCTTGCCCTCCTTCTTGGTGCCCTGGACGGGGGTCAGCACGATTTCCTCGTTTTCAAAGGTCAGCGTGGCCTCCCAGCCGCGGATGATCGGGCTGGATGCTGGTGGGCGGGGCCTGGCTCCGGGGTAGTCATTGGCTTGCGTGCCGACCATTGATACGGAGATCCTCTCCGGATACTCGGCCAGAATGTTGCAGGTGTCGGGTACCTCGCGTTCCTCATACCGCAGCTTGCCGCCCGTGCCGACCACCAGGCTGGGCATCTTTACACCAAGCATGTAAATCACCTGGCTGAGGCAGTGCGGATAGAGGTCGGTGGCCGGTCCTCCCGCGTAGTCCCAATACATCCGCCAGCGGAAAAAGCGGCTGACGTCAAACTCTCGCTTCGGCGAGTCGCCCAGGAACGCCTCCCAGTCCAGGTCCGGGCCGGGTTCGGCGTCGGGGTCGTCGATGGGCATTCCCCGCTCGCCCCAGTCACCCACGCGGAAGAATCCTACCTCGGCATGGACCGGCTGACCGATCTGTCCTTCCTTGATCATCCGGCGGGCCTGCGACCAGGCCGAATCGGACATGTACTGCGAGCCGAGCTGAAAAACACGGTCGGACTTGCTGACCTCGTGGAACAACCGCTTGGTCAGCTCGAATTGCCGCCAGTGGGTGATGGGTTTCTCGCAGTAGATGTCCTTGCCGGCCCGGATGGCGTCAATGATCTGATAGCCGTGAATGTGGTCAGGCGTGGCGATGCCGACGACATCGATGGATGAGTCTGCGAGCAGTTCCTTATGATTCGAGTACGCCTTGGCCTTGTAACGCTCGGCGGTCTTATCGAGTCGCGGCCGATAGATGTCGCACACGGCCACAATCTCGACGTTGACGCCCTGGTCCTTCAGGATCTTGACCATCGACAGCAGGGCGTTGCCCTCGCCGCCGCAGCCGATCATGGCGAAGTTGATTCGATCGTTGGCCCCCAGCACGCGGCCTCGTGCCGGCTGGGCGGTCGAGCCGGTGCCGATGGTCCATGCGGCCGCGACCGTCCCGGCGTTGCGAATGAAGGTGCGACGAGTTGTGCGATTCGAGAATGACGATTCGGACCGGTCTGCGGTCATCGGTAGTCCTCCTACTGGGCGCAAGAGCTCAGCTTTGGCGGTTGCCGTTGCACGGGAGCAATGCCCCGAAACCGGATTGTAGCCGATGATCGATGGGCCGTCATGGGGGCATGGGCATGAACTTATTCGGCTGAGCCGGCAACGTCACGGCTGGTCGATACAGTCGGAATCAGCAAGCGTATTGGGGCCGCCAAGGCAGGCCAGGAAGGTCAGGATGTCGCCGCCGTCCACGTCCTCATCCGCATCCATTCTCATCGGTTGGCAGTACGGGTCCGTCTGGGTCACGTCTTTTCCGCTGATGCAGCGCTGGAGAAAACCGAAATCCGTCTGGTCGACGTCGCCATCGCCGTCGTAGTCGGAGATCGCGGGCATGCAAGGGCCAAGGTACTGGACGGTCACGCCTGCGATCGCGGCTTCGCAGAAGTTTTCGTAAGTGACGTTGTCGCACCCGCAGACCGGTTCGATCAAAGGTTCGCAGGCCGCGGGGAAAGGCTCGCATACACCTGCGCCGTCGCAGTCTCCGACGGGCTTATCGCAGTAACTGCCGGCCGGACAATCCGCATCGTCGATACATGATGAGCAGGGATCGTCAAAAGCGACGTTGACGCCGTAAAGAGCGGCGCAACTGACGTTGGAGTAAGTCACACCATCACAGCCGCAAACCGGGTCCCAATAGGTCCCGCAGCCGTCTGGAATCTCGGCGCAATATCCGAAGCCTGCGCAATCACTGGGCTCTTTTCTACAGTATGTACCTGCCCTGCAGGTCGAGTTGTCCTGGCAGATGGCTCCACATTCGCCGGGGTAGGCAACATTCACTCCCCACATCGCCGCAAAACAGGAGTTTGAGTACGTGCGGCCATCGCAGCCGCACACGGGGTCGACCCACAAGGCGCAGTAATCCGGCTTGCGCTGACATGTTCCCAGACCCCAGCAATCGCCATCGCCCTTCTCGCAGAAGTAGCCGTATGGACACTGGTAGTTTTCAGAACAAAGGGATTGTCCGCCCACGGGCGAAACGAAGACGGCGATTGCAGACGATGCCATGAAGCCGATTGTGAAGGTTGTTTGCCTGATCATCTGACGGCTCCTGGTCTGAGAGGACGGATGAGACGCAGCCGCATGAAAGATGGTTGAACTCGTATCAACACTTTATAGCAGGGCGCTCTCGCTGGCAAGATCCTGCGTTCCCAAGCTTTCCCACGACCGCGTCGACGCGCTTCGCAAGGCCCTTGTTGACAAGGCAGTGGAGCTGTGCCCGCTGGGTCGCTTTGCCGTCCCGATCCTCACCCAAACGCCGATTGGCCCAGCCACACCGCAAGACTGTCGGTTATGCATCAATGAGCTTAAGAGGTAGACTGTCCCGCGAGGGCGACAGAGGTCATCGGACTCAGGCAGGGTCTCCCTGTAGATGGGAAGAAACCGGTCTCCGCGCGGCCCGGAGTGCGACTATCGTGAGGCCCGCAGGATGCAAAGATCCGGGACCGGCCTTAATGCACAAGACACAGGAGTGACGCGTGAGAAAGACGACATTGCCAGTGCTGCTGATGGGCGGGGTTCTCTCGGCGGGCGGTGCCGCCCTGCCGGCGCAAACAAGCGTTCCCGAGAACGTGTACAAGGGCGAGATGGTTGCTTTTCCCGGCCCTTGGGCGTTTCAGATCCACCGGTCGTCGATCATTCTGGTCACCGATGAGGAGTTGGAGGCTCTGGCCGATCCGGACAGGGCGATCAACCTCAGCCTCGGCCGGACTCCGCTGGAGCGAAGCCTGCGACAGGTGTGCGAAGCGGCTCGGGCGGCGGGACAACGCACGCTGATCATTGCCTTTGACCATTTCTTCGCCCAGTACCGCCCCGGCCAGGGCGATAAGCCGCGCCGACTGACGCCCGACATGCCCGAGTATATCGAACGCATCGCGGCCATCAGCAAGTTTGCGGCCACATACGGGCTGGGACTCGAACTCAGCCTGCTCAGCCCGCTGGAGGTCGGCCCGGCCTACGTGAAAGAGACCGGCGAATCAGGCCTGTGGATGCACTATCGCAAAGGCCTGCGAGATCCGGTCAGCGGCGACTACAGCGTACAACTCTGGCGCCAGCGCAAGTGGGCCAACAACAAGGGGCCGATCGACGTTGCGGACGCCGGCGTGCGAGTGTTCGCCTTTCGCGAGCACGTCATACACGGCACGCCTTACCGCCACGTCGATTCGAAGGACATTGTGGAGATCTCGCAGACCGCCCAGGTTGACATCTGGAAGGACACGATCAGCAAGCCGGGTGGTGCGGTTCGCATCCGCGTTCACGGGCGGGGTGGGCCGCCTGCGGCTGCCGGGCTCGATCGCGTTCTCGTCGTCCAACAGTACAGCACGCCGGAGATGGACTACTTCAGCGATAAGGCCCTGCCATACCTCAACAAACTGACCGATCGCTACCTCGACGCGGGCGTGAAACTCAACGGGCTCTACGCCGACGAGATGCACATCCAGCAGGATTGGGGCTACCACACCCACCACGACAATGGAGAGTTCGCGGTGCGCTACGTCAGCCCCGCGTTTGCGAGTCGATTCGCGGCCGCATACGGCCGGGAATACCACGACTTCGCCAAATACATGATCTACTTCACCTACGGCCAGGAAGACACGGCCAGCGACATGACCGCCAAGGATCACGTCATGCACGTGATGGCACCAACGCCGGAGGGAATACGCGCCACCGCATTGATGCGGGCCCGATACTACAGGATGCTGCAGGACGGCGTGGTCGACCTGTTCACCGCCGCCAAGCGACACCTCGAAAACCATGTCGGATACAAGCTTGAGGCCCGTGCCCACGCGACCTGGGCCGAGAGCCCGACGTGCGACCGCTGGCGGGCCAGCCATGGTTACGAGTATACCGCCGACTACGTCGGCTCGACCATGTCACACCAGGCCGCGTCCGCCTGCTACGACTACTTCAAGTGGGGCGACTTCCTCACCGGCAACGGGAATGACCACGCCGAGGGCGGCTTCCTCGACCGCAACTACTTTGCCCTGGCGCTGGCCTGCTCGACGGGCATCCTCAACGACGTACCGAATTCATATGCCGCCCACTGGGGCATGCCCGCTGAGATCGCCCAACGACGGCATGCGTTGGCCGATGCGTATGGCGACGCCACCCGTCCATGGTTCGGCATGGTGCAGAACATGGAGCACCGCGACGTCGACGTGCTCATGCTCTACCCGATCAATCTGGTGGCGGCCGAGGAGCGGTTCGGCAACTGGATGACGCAGTACGGCTACGCCAACTATGTCACGCCGGCCAAACTGCTGGAACGCGGCAGCGTCGCCAACGGCGCGATCGAGATGGCCGGAAGACGGTTCACCACTCTGGTAACGCTTTTCGAGCCGTTCCCACCGGTCAAGCTACTGGAGATGATGCGGCAACTGGCCGAGGGGGGCGGCCGAGTGATCTGGTCCGGCCCGCCGCCAGTGCTGGCCGAGGACGGCTCGACGATCTTGCCCACATGGAAGGATCTGTTCGGCGTCGAGTACCCGCCGACGCACAGCGAAGGCCTCATGGTGCCCGGAAAACAAGTCGTTTTTGAGGGCAAGCTGGCCGGCATTGCCCCGATGACCGTTCTGACCGAGATGCTGCCGGATCGGGTATACTCGATCGCACCTCGCCCGGCCGCGCAACCGGTTGCCCGCGTCAAGAATTGGGTGGTCGGCTCGCACAGGGCGCTCGACAACGGCGGCAGTGTGACGTTTCTGGGTTTCCGCCCGCGCGACGACCAGGCCGCCAGTCTCGGCTACGAGATGCGATACTGGTTCGACATTCTCAGCGCGCTCGGAGCCTACCCGTCAAGCGGCAAGTTCTCGGGTGTCAACGACAACACCGAACACCTCTCGCGAACAAACCCCTACCTGTTCTGCCGGTTCCCAAATGGGACGGTGAGCGTTGCGCCGCACCTTTCACGGCTTGAGGAAAGCTGGCCGGGAGGCTTTGCCCGCAATCGCGAGGAGGATGAGAAGATTCTCAAGAACCTGACCCTGCCGTCCGAGCACATCTCGCTCAAAGACGTCAAGGTCAACGGTCAGACGGTGAGCTTCGAGGGCGAGCAGTGCCTCGCGTTTCGCGCCGACGCCGACGGCCGGCTGATCGCCTTCTGCGGCCTCGGATGCAACCAGATCACCGTCAACGGCAAGACGACCGTATTCGCCGATGTGCCCATGCCGCTGGTAGCCTGGGCACCGATCGAGCCGAACTGCCGGACTGAGGCCAACGCGGTCCTGCGAGTGCGAGTGCATGGGGCGGGCACCGTTCGCGTTCCGGCCGGCCGCCTGCCGCCCGAGGCGCAAGTCTTCGCCGAAGGCCCGACCCCCGGAAGCCGAGGCCCAGTTGTCGAAAGCAAGGTGGAAAACGAGACGCTGATCCTCACACTGAAACCGGCGGAAACCAATCGTTGGCTGTACGTCGTGGGTGGGGCGGCCAGCAAGCCGGGCAGGTGATTGCCCACCTGACCCGACGATGATGCCCTGTCTGTCCGGTGTTGCAGGTGGAACGGTGAAGCCGACTGACTGTGGAAAGGTCGCCGAGACGTGACAGAATCGGACCCGAAGCCCGTGCAATCCAACCCGAAGCCGCCGGGTGGTCCAGGTATGCCGCGGCCGGCGGTGGACCCGGCCACCGACCGCATAGCTTGCGACCTGCCGTGCGTCGGCTGCGAGTACAATCTCCGCACCCTGCGTGCCGATGGCCGCTGCCCCGAATGCGGAAAGGAAGTCGCGGCTTCGATTCGCGAGTCGGATCCCAATGCCATCCATCTTTATTGGATAACCGAACTCAAAGGCGGCCTTGATGTTCTCTACCTGGGTATATCATTCCTATCGGTTGCAGTGATCACAATTCTCATACCCTTGATGACCGGCGGTTCTGGTTTCGGGCTGCTGACGGCCGTGTTCATGCCCTGTCTGCTCCTCGGCCTTTTCATGCTGGCGATCGGGACGTTCGTTGTGATCGGGGCAAGGCCGCCCTCCTGGGTCGGTCAGGGCCTGTCGAGGACGAGAGTTGTCTTCTTCGTGGGCATTCTTGGCACCGTGATGCTGATCATCTGCGCGATCATGCTCGCCCCGCTTTGGTGGCTCTCTGCATCCGTGGCCATGCTGGCTGTCGCATGCGCGGGGAGCATACCGATATCCTTCAGCTACTACTGCTGCCAGCTCGCCTTCCGATACCCGACGGACCGGCTTCGGAAGACGGCCACGGTCGGAGTCTGGGCAACCGCCCTGTGCATGAGCACGCTCGTTATTCAATTGTTCATGCTCATCCTGGAAGAAGCCTGGGATATCAGCATCGTCATCTGCCCGGGATCGACGCTGTTCGTTATGGCGACCATCCTATTCTTGGGCGAACTACCGCTGTACATCGCGTTTTTCCACAAGTTGCGTGAGGCGATCACCGAAGAATTGAATCGCTTCTCGTCGGCCCCTCTTGCTGACGGCGGTGGTCTACCCACCGATTCAACAGGGGGCTAAACGCGCGCCGTCTCCGGATCGGCATGATCGTCAGTGACCCGGTTCATGGCCGGTTCCGCCTCGGCACCGGGTCGATGCCGCCCATGGTAAACGGCCGGCAACGAAGGAGACGCTTGATGCCCAGCCACGAGCCGCGAATCGGTCCCCACTCGTGCACCGCCTCGATGAAGTAGTCGCTGCACGACGGCACGAACTTGCACGAGCCGATCAGCAGCGGGCGCAAGGCCACCTGGTAGAAGCGAACGCAGCTCTCGATGGCGAAGGCCACGGCATGCGACAGGATGGTCACGACCACTCGCATGAAAAGTATTGTACACGTGAGGAACGCCGGGCCGAAGATCGCAGGACCTGATTATCCGTTCTTTTCCCCGAAGATCCGCCGGCGGATCGCGGCAAAGCTCGCCGCCTTGCCGGCACGGGCGAAAAACAGGCCGCTGCCCGCGCAGTAGCGGTCGACCGCCCCGTCGTACAGGCGTGACGAAATCAGCAACGCCGTCGGGTGTTCAAGTCCGCTGTTCCTGGCCAGTCGCCACAGCAACCATCGCTCGATCACCGTCAATCCCATCTTTGACAGCACGCGTCTGAAAAGGGCCATCGGCTGGGTCGGCGCCGGTTGTTGGCGACGCTTCTGCCACCGGTACGACATGCCGATGACCAAGAGCACCAAACCCATCGCGAGCGCCGCGGTAAACAAGCCGCGAATCAGTTCCGGTTCGCCGAAGAGGAACCGGTGTTGCACCGATTCATACCAGCTTCCCTCGGCAAGCGGCAGCCCGGCCTTGGCAAGCAAGTCGAAAACGGATCTGCCGGCACTCATACTCATTGCGCTGCTCCCACCGGCAGTTGTCCGGTGATCTGCCCGGTCAGCTTCCTGGCTCGGCTGCGCACCAGGTTGTCCTGATCGGCTTGCGCCAGCTTCATAACCCGCGAGGCCAGGATGAACAGTCCCATGTTCTCAATGAGCCACAGGGCGCTGATCCGCTGTGCCCGGTTTGGATCATCCAGCATCCTCAGGAGGGTAATGGCCGCCTCCCGCACGCCGAGCTTGAGCAGGGCCTTGACCGCGTTGGCCCGAACGCGATTGTCGGGCGAGGCCAGCTTGGGCAGGAGATCCTCGGTGATCTGCTCGCCGCCTTTGTGCTCGATCGCTTCCACGGCGTTGGCCTGAACGCGCGCGTCGCTGTCCTGTAGCGCCGTCCTGAGGAGATGCTGACTCACCGGACCGGGCAGTCTACCCAGTGCGGAAACCGCCGCGCTGCGAACCTCAGGGTTCGGGTCATGGCTCAAACGGTAAATCTGCTGGACGAATTTCTCTCCAAGACCAAGGAGGGTGGCTATTCTGAGGGCCTTGAGACGGTCGCTCGGCTCGGCAGCGTTCATCTGCCTGGCCAGCAGACGCACGGCCGAGGCGTCTCCATCGAACACCCGCAGGCCGATCTCCCGACGCTGCGGGTCGGGCTCCGTGTCGTAAATGTCCCAGTACTTCTCGAACGTCAGATCCGAGCCGGGTCGTCCCCAGACCTGGCCGGACGGAGCCGCCGCGGCCTTCGGAGGTTCCAGCAAGTCGGATGGAGGATACTCGAGGGGGAATCGGTGAGCCAGTTCAAACCGGGCCACAGCGGCGGTCCGCTCGTCATTGTCCCGTGAGATCGCCTTCAGCAGGGAGATCACTCGCTCGCCTGCACACGGCAACATGCTCTTAACCGTGGACCGACGCATCTGCTCGTCGCCGCGACGGTAAAGGTTCTTCAGGAAATCCAGCTTCACCTGCTCAGGCAGTCCGGTCGCCATGATCCACCTCGGCAGGTGGCGCATCAGGGCCGGCGGCAGTTGCATCAGTTCCACCGCCTTGCGCTTCAAGACGGCCAGCTCCTTAATGCTCGCCATGGCCCGGTGGATCTTGGGCTCACCCAGACGCCACGACTGCCGTATCCACTCCTCGATGAACGCCATGTCCGTGCAAAGGCCGAGGACCTTGGACAACGGCGCCCGAAACGTGCTGTAGTGCAGACCGGTGATACAGAACGGCACCAGCCGCGGGCTCTTCACGCCCACGATGACGCTGATCGCCGCATGGGCCGCCCGGCTGCCGGGGACGCCGACGATCGACCAGAACTTCTGATCCAGTTCATCGACAAACCACATCGCTGTCTCGATGACCTTGGGTTGCAGGTGGATGTTGTAACTGGCCAGGCTGCCCTCGATTGCACCAATGACCTGACGACGGTCTTCCATGTAGTCTTCCAGGTCAACGTTCAGACCGCGAGCGCGCGCCGGATCAAGCTTGTCGTGGTGCAGATCGGGGATCGGCGAGGTCTTGAGCAACTGGTCGGCCAGGGCGTACAAGGTGTCCGCCGCAGCCTCGCGAACCCGGGCAACTCGATCGTGCATTGCGGTGTCGACCAGGTATGCCGCCCGGTAGGCGTATCCGCGACTGATGATCTCGAGGACATTCAGCCGAACCTGGTCGTCCTTGGATTGGGCCGCCAGGCGCAAGGCCGGAAACAGCTCATCCACGTGCTCGACGATCGTTCGGCAGATCGGCTCGTCCAACTCGTGAAAGAGTTCAATGAGGCCACACAGCCCGGCTTTCTGCTTGCGAAGCAGCAACAGGTCGACGATGGCCTGGGCGGTCGCCGCGCCGACTTCGCGCAGTGCGGTCAGCAGAGCATAATCCGCGGCAGGCCCGCTCTCGTTCTTCAGGATTTCCAGGATGTTAGGCCGTTCGCCCATCGCGCGCAATGCTCCCGCTGCCTTTATCGGTTCGTAAGTGGCGGCCAATGAGGTTGACAGACCGTCCGATAGCACGGGCAGCCGATAAGATCGGCCAGCCAAAACAGGAAACCACCCACGGACAGCTTCCAGCATAAAGTCCTGAATCATGCGGCCGCAAAACTCCGCAGGATTTCCGGTGCGGCATCCGATGGCGGACAACCGGCCCCGAACCTCCTGCCTCGGGCTTCGAGTTGCATCACCGTATCGGGCCGCTTCCCCCATGCGACCTCGGCGGCCTACTTGCCCGTTCGTGCCGGCACGTCGGCCATGTTCCGGTCGAGTCGGTACATGCCGGACTTGTTCAGCCGGTTGCCTTGCAGGGGCCGGGCTCGGCGTGGCGACGCAGCAAGTCTTCGAGGGTAAGCCCCTCCAATGAGGCACGAGTGCGGTCCCGCAGTTCCTGCACCACCGCCGTGAGTTGCTTGTCGCATCCTTCAGGCGATGACCCGGATCCGCGAGGGTCGCCGATGCTCATGACGTCGATCACGGCGAGCCGGGTCGGTGGCTTGCAAAGCAGGTAGCCTGGTTCCGGTTCCCGGTCCACGCGGATCAGTAGACCGCCGCTATCCAACCGGTCGATCAGCCGCTGGACAGCGTCGACAGGAAGGTTGAGCACGCCCGCCATGGCGCCCGCCGTCATCGGTCCCTGACCGGCATGGTAATGTCTCGCGATGGCCAGTGCGGCCGCCAGCAGGTCGGACGGCCCGAGCACGAGATTGCCCGCACGCTCGGCCATGCGCATCACGGAAAGGTTGGCGGCAGTGTGGGCCAACTGGGCCCCAAAAAGGAAGATCCACCAGGAAAGGTTCAGCCACATCAGGAAAAGGGGAAGCAAACCAAGCACACCGTAGATGTTGCCCTTTGCGACCAGGTTCTTCACGTAGAGTGAGAAACCCCACTTGGCCACGAGCCACAGCGGAACGGCCACCGCCGCTCCGCCTAGCGCCGCTTGGAATCGGACGGTCGTGTTCGGAAGCAAGGCATACACCAGGGCAAGGACGATCACACCCACGACGATCGGTCCGCCCCAGCCCAAGGTCATGATCAGCCACGACGCGCCGGGGGCGTCGCGCACCGTCTCGATGGTTTGTCGACCGAGATAACTCGCCGCCGCCAGCACGATCGGGCCTAGGGTCATGGTCGACCAATACAACAGGACGCGCTTGGGCGTGGAACGATCACTGCGGGCGCCGAAAATGCGATTCAGTGATTCCTCCATGGTGGTCAGCAACGTCAAGGCGGTCCAGATCAGCAGAGCGCCGCCGACCGGCCCGATGCGCTGGAATGTGAGCTTGCTGCTGACGTTGTCGACGACCTCCTCGATCCGATCAGCAACATTGATGACCTCTCCTGGCGGAACTTCACCCGGAGCCGTACCCGTGGCAGGCCTGGTTTCCTGTACGGTGATAATCTGGGTGAAACCTAAAGCTTCCAGGAAACGGTGCAGGCTGGCCCGGCTGTCCTCCAGCGCGCCGACGCTCTTCATGACCAGAAGGGCCAAAGCCAGCACCGGGATCATCGCGAAAATCGTGCGAAACGACAAGGCCGAACCCATCGCCATGACGTTGTTTTCCCGCAGACGACGGACGCAAAACCGCCACAGCTCGATCTGGAAGAGTACAAATCGCGTGAAGCGTCCGAACTCCTCTCGTGGATTGGACAGGGCCTGTTCGAGCTGCTGCATCAGTTTGCGAATGCTTTTCATGACTTCGATGCGATCCGGTGGCATTGTAGACCCCAGGCCGGGCCTCCGCAATATGCCTGCGGCCTGGACTGATGGCCCCATCGCGTGCGAAGACGCCGCGCAACGGCAACTTGCCGGCCCGGATGCAGATCTGGTATGATACAGGATAATTCTGTAAGACACGCGGCTCCTGCAGAGCGCTCAATAGCATCTCCTGCCACTCTGACTTGTGGGAGTCCGCTGTGTATTCGTAATGTGTACGTCCTGTGTGCAGGTTGTTGTTCCCCGTTTTCTGAGCGGCACAATGTCCCCTCGCAATCGGGACCTGATGTCGCTGATTGTGGCTTGACGCATTGAACGGATATTCGAGATCTCGAATGTATTTGTGAACGATACGATGGGGGATCACCGGTCGTTCGGGGAGGCCTGCCATGAGAACCGTTCTCATCGCCACCTACACGCATCCCGTGGCCCTCGGAATGCGTTATGTGTCATCGTCCCTGAAATCCGCCGGCCACGAGGTCGAGATGATTTTCATGGCATCGAAGCGCGACACGGCCAAGCCGGATTTTGCCCCGCCGGTGATCGAATCACTGATCGAGCATTGTCGCGACGCGGACCTCGTGGGCATGGGACTGCTGACGAATTCCTTTTGCCGTGCCTGCTTTCTGACCGAAGCGCTGCGCAGGGCTGGGATGAAGGTTCCGATCATCTGGGGCGGCACTCACGCCACCGTGGCCCCGGACGAATGCCTTGAATACGCTGATGTCGTGTGCATCGGCGAAGGCGAGCAGGTGATGCTGCAGCTCGCCGAGCGCATGGACCGCGGCCGAGATCCGACTGATCTCGGCGGACTGGCGTTCAGGGCCGGCGGCCCGTTCGGTAACCGCGGCGAGGTGCGAAATCCGGTTGGACCGCTGATCGAGAACCTCGACGATTTGCCGTTTCCCGACTACGAACTGAAGAGTCACTGGGTGGCCGATGACGGTCGGTTGGTTCGCGCCCGGCCCGGGAATCTCCGCGGGGCGCTCGACCGCCTGCGCGTCGAAACCACCCGCGGATGTCCCTATCGCTGTACGTTCTGCAACAACACTACCTGGGCGAACATCTACCGTGGGAGGGGATCTTGGGTACGCCGCCGATCAATCGAGAACGTCCTTTGCGAGCTCGAAGAAATGTGCCGCCGTTTCCCGGGCATCAGCGCAGTCAACATCGTGGATGACCTTTTCTTTGTTCGACCGGCC
>ERZ795050.1408-NODE-1408-length-31251-cov-18.196532_pt1 | contig 31251 bp, 20 predicted proteins | sample MGYA00375134_ERZ795050 | MGnify/ENA primary metagenome ERZ795050 (study PRJEB30179, sample SAMN05720221) | activated sludge metagenome | isolation source: Anaerobic digester | place: Japan | collected 2015-05-26 ... | reverse complement strand
ATTATTGAATATCAATATGTTATATGGGTGTTCAGAAAAAGTGCGGAAAACAGGACAATTACGCAAATATTTATATTGAGCATAGTCGAAATAAGGAAGAAATGAATAATGAGCTGATGGCTTTTCTTGTCTATTATATGCTTTACAGAAGACATGGTGGACTAAGAAAAAGAACTAAACTTAAAAACTCCTTTTTCAGCAGTTTAAAAATAGTTTGAAATGAAACCTAAAATTTTTAAACAAAATCCTTCTAAATTTAAAAATAAAATTATACATTTGAAGCCTATTGAAAATCCAAGTTGTTCATCAACAACCTTGTGAAACTTGACAATTAAAATTTACTAAAGTTGGATATTTATTGCATGAAAAGACTTTACAAACTATTATAAAAAACATCAATAAACAATTATGGATATTTACGAAATGACATATAAAGAAACGGAAGTTAGAGCAATCGGATAAAATCCCAACATCAGTAGCATATATATAACTCAAAGTTTGACAATGAGAACAATTTTGCCAATTCTCAATCGTAGTAATGTTAATAAATTTGGAAAAAAATATAACCATGAAAACAAAATCTCTACTAATAATCTTATCATTTTTTAGCATTATATCACTAATTTTCCTTTCATGTGGTAATAGAGATAAAAGAATTGAACGAGTTGCACAAAATCAACCGATTGATACGGCTGGTACTGGAATTAAGGAACCCAATTCAAAACTAATTTCTAAAGTAACTTTTCTTATTGAAAATTCTGGCAGCATGCTTGGTTATGTTAATAAAGCAAATAATTTTAAAGACGCAATTATCACTCTATCTTTATTCCCAGAATTAGATCATTCAAAAAAAGAATTTTATTTTATAAATGGTAAAAAAATATCATTGAATTTAATTGGAACTGACCCTGAATTCCTAAAAAACAATTTGAATCAAATTAGTTTCACTAAATATGGTGATACCAGATATAGCAACTTAACCCGAATGTTTGAGGAAGCATTAAGTTTTGCTAAAGATAATGAAATATCTATTCTAATTTCAGACTGTATTTATGATGTTGGTGAAGAACAGGATCCTTTAACGGCTCTCAAAATAGAAACTGAAAAAACTAAAAAAGTTTTTCGAGATAGATTGACAAATGAAAACATACAAACTGTTATTATTAAAGCTGAATCACAATTTGAAGGAAAATATTTTTTCGCATCCCAAAAAGGCTATCAGAAGATTAATCAAATACGACCATATTATATAATGATATTTGGAAATTCTGAATTACTTAACAAAAATTTTACAGAAGAAAATATCTCAAAAAAAATAGCAGGTTATGTTTCATCAGCTCGTTTTATGAAAATTAATAATGTCAGAATTCCTTACCAGGCAACAAATGAGAAATCTAAAGGCACTTTTAAATTTGATCCTGTGGATAAAAATAAGTTGATAAATGTGAAAAAAGATAGAAATAGTAATGAATTTCAGTTTTCAATAGCAGTCGATTATTCTTCGCTTCCTTTTTCTGACACTTATTATAAGACTATTAAAAATTATGAATTAAAAAATACTTATAAGATTATCGACATTTATACTCCTAATAAACTGATATATGGAGTACCATTTCATATTTCACATTTGATTACGCTAAACACAACATCCAGCCCTTATGGAATTATTGAATTGACCTTAAAATATATAATTCCTACATGGATAACAGAAACAAATTCAAATAATGAATTAAAAATTATAGGAGACTCTACGCATACATTTGGTTTTAAGAATTTAACTGATGCAATCACAGAAGCTTACCAATATAAAAACCAACAACAAAACATAGCAACATTTAAGTTGGAAATTTTAAAATAATTAAAATATGAAAGACATTTTGGCTACAATTTATGAAATCGTGTTTGGTTTATACAATCAGACATATGATTTAATTTTCACCACATTATTTAAAGGGGACGGCTATTTAAAATTTGTTTTAACATGGTTACTAATACCATTGGTATGTTGGTACCTATTTTATTATATCTGGAAATATCCATATGGCAGATGGTGGCACTGGTTACTATGGTTGGTTGTAACTGTTATACTTGTTTTTGGAACAACATGGGGCATTGCAAAATCTGAAATACTTGCTTCATCCAATCAGGATTTAATTGACGCAATTTCTGATCCTGAAACTGGTTATGAAGCTTATGCCCAAACTTTACCAATGAGATATGCTACCATAAACAGTGTATTAAGTGTAGTAATATCCATCGTTTATAGCTTTATAATGAAGCAATTTAGTAAAATTCAAGCTCATTTACCTTTTTAAATCATAAAAATATGGCAAGGAAACTATATGTTTTTGGAATAGGTGGCACGGGTTCACGTGTTATTAAATCATTAGCAATGTTATTAGCTGCGGGTGTTAAACTTGAAAATGAATTCGATACAGTTGTACCAATTCTTATAGATCCAGATACAGAAAATGGTGACTTAAATCGTACAAAAGATATTTTACGGTTGTATCAAGAAATTAGGAATCAAATTAAAGATCCGGACGGTTTCTTTAAACAAGACTTGAGAACTGTTAATGAGTTGGCTAACCCTCAAAGTCATACAATAAGTCCGGATTATTTTCAATTTAAACTTAATGACGTTGATAGTACTACATTTGGTCAATACATAGGATTTGATTCACTAAGTGATGATTATAGGAATTTTAAGGATGATAAAAGTTTTGTTAAAACTTTATATTCAAACAGCAACCTTAATTCAAATTTAAGTATCGGTTTTAAGGGAAATCCCAATATGGGCTCAATTGTATTGAATCAGTTTACCAATTCCGAAGATTTTAAGAGATTTGGGCAAACATTTGGACCTGAAGATGCAATCTTTATCATTAATTCCATCTTTGGAGGAACTGGTGCAGCCGGTTTCCCATTATTATTAAAAAATCTTCGTGGGAACCCTAATCTTCTTAATTTCTCACAAATCAAAGATGCTCCAATAGGTGGCTTAACATATTTGCCTTATTTCACTTTGGATAAAAAAGAAGAAATCAATGCCGAATCATTTGAAGAAAAGGCAAAAATTGCTATTGATTATTATAATCGAACAATCATAAATCAAAGAAAAATAAATGTCCTGCACTTTATTGGAAACCGTGGCAATACAAATGCAGAAGAATATGCCGTTGGTGGTCCCGAACAAAAAAACAAGGCTCACTTCCTCGAAGTTGCCGGAGCACTAGCTATTATTGAATTTTGTAAAAATATTGGCAACTATTCTTGTAACAATGGTACGACAACCAGGCCAACTGAAATTAAAGAGTTTGGAATAGAACGCGCAAATGAAAACATCTCATTTGACGACCTCAACATTGACAATAAAGAACAGTTATACAAACCCTTAACAAAATTCAGGTTATTTACACAGTATCTGAATGAAGGTTTATTAAAAGCAAAAAATGTATCACGATGGACAAAAAGTAATTTTTTTATATTACAAAAACAGAAAAAATCACCTTGTAATCCGGCATATTTTGAGAGTGCTGAATATAAAAATCAAATTGTTGCCTTTAATAATCATTTTAAGGTTTGGATTGATGAATTATCCAGAAATAAACCTGCTTTCAACCCATTCTTTGATATTATTCCCAATGATTTGTACACCAAAATCGACACTATAAATTGTTTGAATATTGACAATTTACAATTACGTTCAGAAATTGATACCACAACAGGAAAACCTAAGCAAATTCATACAACTTTAATTAAATTATTTGGTATTTCCACTGACAAGGTTTATCAAAAACTACCAGTTAGAGTCAATAATCAAGCTAAGAAAGTAATTAAAGTATTTCGATTACATCAGGGACAAGAAGGAACTGGTTGGTTCAAAAGTGCAGCTATTGATAAAGATGCTCTTAAAACCATAAAAACAGAAGGCAGAGATATTGCATCATCGATTCCTAGTCCTTTTGCAAGGATAGACTTAGTAAAATCCGCATTTGATTGGATAAATTATCAGATTAGTAGTATAGTTGGTGCATATCCACAGGGAGTTGCTATATCAAGGGAAGATAAAATTAAAATTCGAGAGATCATAGAGGGAAGGACAGCGCAAAATAAACTTATTTCTGATGCTTTAGATGTGGCTCAGATGTTTTATGAATATCCTAATATAAGCGACAAAATTGAAATTATAGCTTGGAATCCCAGAGAAAGATTCAATGATTTAATTGAGAACAGTTTAAATAATAGACACAAAATATTCGCTGAAACTTTAAAAATTTATTGGGAACAAGATAGCGTTACACAAGAAAATCAAGACAATGTAATTCTTTATAATTTTGAACATGTTAAACGGCTGTATTTTATAATAAATAAAAATACAAATCAAGTTATTGGAGGCACTTCTCCTGCAACACTTTTCTTTGCTGCCCCTGATGCAAAAAGTGCAATAAATGGCCTGGAAATCAGATGTGGCCAAGATATCTTATTGGACGACATATATTTTCTCCCGCTGCATAAACGTGAAGTTTCTTTTATTGAATATATGTATGCATTTGCTAAACAAAGTAATAATTTTTCATTTCGTTTCCCTGAAGTTTATACTTACTTGAAAAATATTGAAGATTACTTGCTTGATGATAATATGCGGACTGTAGTAGCAAACTTGTCCCATACAAGCATTGATAATTATGAACGGTGTCATATTTCATTTGATGATCAAGATTATTGCGAAATATTAAATTTAAAGTTAGGAACGAAAACAAGCTTTCTTGAAAATAAAATAATAGAACTCCCTTATTCTATTGATTCTTCAAAGTTTAAAACATGTGGTTCTAAAAAACATTTATTGCCCGTAACGCAAGCATTCATAAAGCGATATGGAATTAAAAATATAGAACAATATTGTAGAGTTGAAGAAAGAGCCGGCGGAGGGGTAGAAGTTATATTAAATGTTCCGGTTCAAAACCGTACATTACCATATAGAAAACTATATCAATCAAACGATATTATAAAATTAAAAGTTCATTTAGCTATTTTACCATTTTTAAAGGCGGTACGTAGTCACATTGATTATACAATTGCCATAATTGATGACCGATCTGATAAATCAGAGAACATTTCATTAAGTTGCCTGAATAATGGGCAAGAATTACAAGCAAGTTCATATCTTGTGGTAAGGAATCCTGGAATTAATGATGTAAAAAGTATTTACTATAAATTCAATTCACCTTTTGATTCGGTGTGTTTTAAAATTGGATCTATAGAAAGTATTATCATCCCCAGGTTAACTTCATGCACTGAAAATGATGATAATGTTGCTTTTGCCATTGATTTTGGAACTACCAACACTCATATTGAATATTCTTTTGGTAGAAGAGCTTCAGTACCATTTGATAATGTTGGAACTTTGCCATTATGGCAGTCACTTATGGACAGAAAAGACCGAAATATTGATCCGGTGGTATCTGCAAATGAAGAAACATTTGAAAATGAAATGATGCCTTATTTAATCTCTACTCCAGGTTCAATTATTAAATTTCCTTTACGCACTGCTATTGTTTTCAATAGAGATTATAGCTTTTCCAGAAATAATCCTTACCAATTATTTCAGCATGTAAACAACTATTTATTGTATGAAAAACGAACTGTTCCAAGGTATTATTTAACACCGGACACTCAATTAAAATGGAGTAACCATAATGATTATACAGCCGAGTTAAAAGTAAATGCTTATATAGAATACTTGCTAACAATTGTTTACTACAAAGCTTTATTGCTTGGCGCCAACCCCTCAAATACAAAAATCGTTTGGTTTTATCCTGTAAGCATGGAAGGTGCAGAGAATTCAGATGGCGAATTAGGTATTTTTATCAGACTTTGGAAAGCGGCCTATCAAAAAGTATTTAGTATGGACAATACGAATAACCTGCTGCAAGTACCGGAGAGTGTTGCTCCTTATTTATACTACAAACCACAAGTTGCCGGATTAAGTTTGTCAATCGATATTGGAGGAGGATCATCAGATATAGCAGTATTTGATGAACACAGTCCTAATGCTATTCTCATTTCATCCTTTAAATTTGCTGGTAATGCAATCTTTGGTGATGGCTATCCAACACAAGGAGAAAGAGGTAATGCAGATAATAACGGTTGGGTAAAAACATTCCTGGAGGAAGCTGAATCGATTGCAGGAGAAGAATATGAAGGAATTCTGGAAGATATTCTTTCAAGGAAAGATTCAGCTGACTTCAGCAATTTCTTGTTCAGTCTTGAAAACGATAGAACTATAAATTTCAGTTATAGTAGATTAATTGAAAAGGATAAAAAACTCAAATTAACCATTCTTGTATTTTATGGTGCTCTTGCTTATTATTCAGCAAACCTTCTGAAAAAATCAGGCATAGAAGATATTCCAAAATACATTTTATTAAGTGGGACAGCCGCCAAAACTGCTAATATTCTTGATTCTTCTCCTTCAGATAATCTTATTAATTTATCGTTATTGTTTAAGTATATTTTCGAGCATGTTTACGATAAAAAAATGGATAGAAATATTATTCTTAAAGTTGCACCAAATCCTAAAGAAATAACCTGTAAGGGGGCATTAGAAAGTGGAATTAACGAAAGCATTACTCAGAATACAATTAAATTTTGGTTAGGTGGTATTAATGGTGGTATTTGGGGAAAAGCTTTAGATAAAGAGACAAATGTCACGGATACTCCAAAATATGAAGATATAGACGACAAAGCAAAAAGAAATATTTGCGCTTCTATCAAGGAGTTTTATAAAATTCTTGACGATTATACAGAAACAGTAAGATTTGAAACTAAGTTTTTGATCGAACAAAATGCTTATGAAAAGTTTAGAGAAATTAGAGAAATGGATATAGAAGCGTTTTTGGAACGGGGTTTGGAGGCATTTCATAAAACAAAAAATCACCATATTGAAGAAACGCTGTTTTTCTATCCATTAATTGGAATTCTAAATAAATTAACCTATGAACTTTCACAAATCTAATATTCCTTATGATATAAAAATCTTTGCTATCTCAATTTTTTTTCTTGTACAAAGTAATTTTCTGTTTGCACAGAAAAAATTTTCTGATAGTACTCAAGTTTACGACTATTGGTCTCAAAGAGGCATTATAGAAGTCTTATATGCCTACATGAATGATTATATTACTACCGTTACGGACTCTTTGTTACCCAAAGAAAAGATAAAAGATTGTTCTAAAGAAAAAATTGGTTTACACGAATATGAAAAGCAGTTTATCAGACCTTTGGAGAAAATAGGAATTGAAGAATTATCAATCAAACTTGATGAAGTGTCCGGTTTTCTCAAAAACAATAATTGGTCTGGTGCTGAAAAAAATGTTCTTCAACCACTTCTTATTTATCTTAGAGATAAAAATAAACTTAATGATGATTTCTTTTCAACATTAAAGCCAGCAGGAAATGAAAAAATCACTGTTATTCCAGGATATTCAAATAAAATGATTAACTGGAATAAGACTGTTAGTAGAATTGTGTCAGATTATAATGAAGATTTAAAGAAACTAAAACCTAATGGGGAAGAGGAAGATACAACATCAACCACTTCAACTCGAACCCAATCCACTGAAGGTGATGGAGGAACAATACCACCTGTTGCTGAAAGTCAAAATTGGAAATTTATATTATTAATAGGTTTCTTATCATTTTTCATTGGAATGTTCATTACTTATTTAATAATTAAATTAAAAATTTACCACTTGCTTGATAAAGATAAGAAAACATATAAAAATAGCGTTTCAAAAGGGTTATTCTCATTTCTTTCAATGATAAGTTTATTAAAAAAAAGAAAGGATGACTATAAAGATAAAGTAACGCAGCTCGAAAACAGAGTTGCCAAATTAGAAAAACAATTAACTTTAGAAAACGATGTTATTTCTGAAACAAATAAAGATATTATTATTGATAAACAAATACCCCAAAAAAATGATGATGAACAATCCAGAGTAATTGAATGGGAAATATCTAAAGAAGACAATAATATCTTAACGTCTTATTTTAGCATTCCAGAAACTGATGGGAGATTTGTTATTGAGAAGGGAGAACAAACTAATGATGGCTCAAAGTATTACAGGATTGAATACCGAAATAATTCAAACGAAGGGAATCTTTTCTTTATTAGTGGTAATCAAGATAAAAGAGCAATTAATCGTCTTGACTCTTATTTAAAACCTGTATGTGATATAGACAATATTATAAATGCTGAAAACGCTTCTAAAATTGAAGTATTGAAAAACGGAAAAGTTATTAAAAAAAACGGCAGTTGGGTTATAGACCCAAACCATAAGGTAAAAATTAAACTCATGTAAATATGACAATTCTTGAAATTCTAACAGATTCTTTAAAAGCTACTACCTCTGGCATCAGTTCAGGAAATAGTTTCTGGCTCTATTCTGAAATAGTCTTAATCAGCTGTGTAATTATTTATCAATTTATTCATTCAAGAAATGTTTTTCTTAGTATTGAAGAATTAAAAAAGATTTTTGAAAATCGTATCGTTATCAAAAATGGATTTATTGAAAAAGACAATTTGGACAAAAAAGAAAAATCTCTCGCAGATATCAAATTTAATGAAAGAGATTTTGATAATGAGAATGATTATTACCAAGATCAAAAAATTGTAAAGATTTCAATAGCCGACACAACTGGTCAAGGAATCAGCAGGCAGATATGTGATGATATAAATAATTATCTAATCAATAATTATGGAGCAGACATTAACTTTAGTAATATTAAAGATATTATTGATAGACAAATTGAAGTTAAAGATAATGAAATTTCTCAATCAATAAATACCCCATTATATCTTGGCCTTGCTGCCACAATGATTGGAATTATTTTTGGCTTGTTCGCAATGCCAGAACTGAACAATGAAAACTTTAATAAAGGAATAGAATCTCTCCTCAACGGAGTAAAATTGGCTATGTTTGCAAGTTTATTTGGCTTAATTTGCACTTCATATTTGTCAGTAATCAAATATAAAAACGCAAACAAGAAATTATTGAAGGATAAAAATGAACAAATTTCATATCTTCAATCTAAATTATTACCTGCTATAGTTGATGCAAATCAAACTGGTTTGCAAGGACTAAAGACACAAATGCAACAATTTTCTAGAGATGCATTTAAAATATCATCTGATTTAAAAGATACGTCAACTCAAACAGCAATAAACCTTGAAAAAATAGAAAACATTACTAAGAATCAATTGGAAATAGTTAATAAAATTGATACACTAGATGTTACCAAAATATCAAAAACAAATCTTGAACTTTTTGATAAACTGGAAAGAAATGTTCAGTCATTTAATCAATTTGCAAACTATCTTGATTTAATGGGCCGTATCTCTAACCAGTTACAAGATTTTGCATCACGTACAGCGAATATTGAAAGACTTTCTACGCATATTGAAAAAACGATATTGGACAATAAAGAGTTAGGTCAGTTCTTATCTATTCATTTTCATAAACTTGATAATGCAGGTAATGCTGCATTAAATGCTGTAAATATTGCAGATTCTGATTTTAGAGATGCCATTGAAAATTTAAAATATAACACAGAAAACGCACTTGACGACTTATATAAATCCATAACTGAATCAAGTTCAAAATTTGCTGAAGCGATAGATAAACTGAATACTGAGATCCAAACAAGGATAGAAAAAATTAATCAAAATACATCAGACTATGAAAGTAAACTATATGAAATATATAATGATATTGGCATTAAACTCAAAACAATTACTGATGAGCATATACAACAACTAAATTCTACTTTTAAAGATTCTATTCCGAAGTTTGATGAATTGAAACATTTAACTGAGTTACCTTTAATTAGAGAAGAGATTAAAGGCAATTCTAATAGCAATAAATTTATAGAGGTAGTTGAGGATTTAAATAAGTCGATGTTAAAAGTTGAAAAAAATACTGATCAACAAGATTTATTAAATAAATTATCTTCCATTGAAGAAGTTTTAAGGAAAAGGAGGTCGGAAGCTCCAAAACCTATCAATAAGGAAAATAATTCAAAAATAAAAGAAACGGAAATTAAACCTGTTTCATTTTTTGAAGCAATAACAAGATTGTTTAAAAATTAGTATTATGGAAAACAGTTTAATACAAATTCGAAAGTTTTTCTTTCGAAATATACTTTCCCTATTACTTTTACCTTTACTAACTTTCTTTTTAATTTTTATTTCTTACGGAAATGAATTTCACCAATATTTGAACAATAACCCAGATATGTTTAGTTTATATGAATTATCAACTTTACAAAAAACAGTAAATGAATCAAATATTCCTGATCATGTTGAAAGTTTAGCAATTGATATGGTTATATATTCTTATGGGTTATTCTCCATCTGGTTTATATTATTCGCTTTTTCTTGTTACCAAAAACTTTCTCGAGGAGTACATAACTTTTCGCTTATATTTATTGAATTTATTGTGTTATCTTTAAGTTATTATTTTATTATAAGTCCAGGTCTATCAGTTTACATTCAAATATTAGGTTGGTTATTTTTTTTAATGCTGGCTATGGTGATTACTGTTTATTTATTATTATATAATCGAATGAAACATGAAAAAGAATAATATTTTCTGGATTAGCTATTCCGACCTGATGACAAGCTTATTCTTTATTATGCTTGTACTTTTTGTACTTTCAGTTGGGTATTTAAATAAGAAACAGAAAGTTTTAATAAATGAAATCGAAGGAGTTAACAAATTATTAAACCTTGAAAAGCAGTTTGAGCCATTAATAAAAGACAATAGTTTTAAATATTTACCTGATTGTAAAAAGTTTATTGTTAGAGATTTGATGGGCATTGAAATTTTTGAACCAAATCAATTTGTTATCAAGCCGGAATATATTTCTACAACTATAAAGGTTGGGTATAAAATTGAAAATTTTCTTGAGCAATTGACAACTAAAAATCCAGACCTATCCTATTTATTGGTAATTGAAGGGAATATGGCTAATACTTTTGATAAACGCATTAATAAAGATGACAACTATGGATATCTGATTAGTTATCAGCGAGCATTGTCCGTTTACAATCTTTGGTTAAAAAATAATATAAATTTTCGTAAATATAATAATGTTGAAGTAATGCTTTGTGGTAGCGGTTTTAATGGACTCTGCCGTGATGAAATTGAAGAAAACAACAAAAGGTTTTCAATTCAAATTATTCCAAAAGTCTCAAAATAATATTGATGAAAGCACTTATAAAATTTATTTTATTGGTATTACCTCTGTTTATGATAATTATGTCATTCAGTGGGTGTGGAGGTTGCTCTAAATCTGGAATTCGAGAAAAAACAAATAGTAATTCAATGAATTCCTTACAGACAAAAAATTATCATACAAGAAATTATCAAGGAAAAACAATTGCTAAAATCGAGAATAATAATGGTTTGAAATATATTTGGGTGGAAATAAATGGAATTAGATTAAAATTCATTTTTGATACGGGTGCAAGCAATATTTGTATTTCTTCAGCTGAAGCCACTGTTTTATATCGACAGGGCACTTTACAAAAAGAAGACATTTTAGATATTCAATATTTTCAAGATGCTACCGGTAAAGTTTCAGCAGGAACAGAAATAAATTTAAAAACCGTAAAAATCGGTGATCGAGTTTTACATAACATTGAAGCAACCGTAATTGATGACAATGAAGCACCTTTATTGCTGGGGCAAAGTGCATTGGAAAAGTTCGGAAAAATTTCAATTGACAACAAAAATAATCAGATAATTTTTGAATAATGAGAAAATTGTCTCTTATATGGATGCTTCTTTTATTCACTTCTATAATTGCGTGTAATTCTGAAAGTAATAGAAAACAACCTTTAAAAAAGGGTAGTATAGTTTCAGGAAAAGTTATAGCTATTATTGATGGTGACACCTATGATGCATTAATTGAAGGCAATAAAACTATACGAGTGAGAATGGAGGGAATAGATGCTCCTGAAAAAGGCATGCCCTTTTACTATAAATCAAAAAAATACCTTTCGGATTTATGTTTCGGAAAGAAAGTAAAAATTAAAATCACAGGGATTGATAATTATAAACGTGTCATTGCATATACATATATAGAGGATGGTAAAGAACTTAGTCATGAAATGATTAGGGCTGGTTTTGCTTGGCATTTTAAGAAATACAATTCGGACAGCAATCTATCGGAATTAGAATTGGAAGCTAAAACGCAAAGAAAAGGTCTTTGGGTAGATATAAATCCAATGCCTCCGTGGGAAAACAGGAAATTACATCGAATAGGAATTTCCACAAAAGATTCGTTTAACATTGAAAAAAACAATCAATAAAATGCCTACAATCAAATCATTAAAAATTTGCAAACTAAATTATCAAAAGTTGACTTAATTGTGAATGATTTTCTAAATTGAAATTTAAGTATTTTTTATTCAACATTATTTGAAAATTGAGGGATAAATATTGCTTAAAACATTTTATACATTTGAAGCCTATTGAAAATCCAAGTTGTTCATCAACAACCTTGTGAAACTTAACATGAATTGCCGATTATTCCTTAAATTGTAGCTTATATTCTTTTCATTTCAAAAGATTTTAGCCATGAAAAAACTTCTACTACTTGCCATTCTGGGTTTCGGAATTGTTTCATGCAACGACGAAACTGAATCTGCCTCACAACTTCCGCCCGATGCAAAACCTATTACTTTGACCGACGGACAAGCAAAACGTGTAGGGCAAGACAATGAATTTGCTCTCGATTTATTTCGTAAAGTCATCAATTTTTCAAAAGAAACGAATGTTTTTATTTCTCCCTTAAGCGTTAGCATTGCACTGGGAATGACATGGAACGGAGCAGCCGGCGAAACCAAATCCGAAATGGAAAGTGCTTTGAAAATGAGTGGCATGTCAGTTGAAGAAATCAATGAATATTATCGTATTTTACAAACCACGCTTCCAACCATTGACCCGACCACCAAACTCACTCTTGCCAATTCTTTGTGGTATCGCACTGGCTTTCAGGTAAAACCCAATTTTCTGAAAGTTAATATCGATTATTTTAATGCGTATATACGGGAACTCGATTTTTCAAAAACTTGGGCGGTGGATACTATTAATCAATGGTGTGCTAAAAAAACCAATAATTTGATTCCTTCGGTACTGGATGCAATTCCCGATGAAGCAGTGATGTATCTGATCAATGCCATTTATTTCAAGGGAATCTGGCGTCATCAATTCGAGAAGAAAAACACTAAGCAAACTGATTTTACCAATGAAGCAGGCGAAAAAGTGAAAGTAAATATGATGTTTCAGAAAGATACTTTTGCCTATGCAGAAGATCAAAAGGCTCAATACCTCGATATGCCTTACGGAAACAAAGCTTTCAGCATGACGGTAATTTTACCGAAAAATGGAAATACAACGGCAGATTTGTTGGAATATCTTACAGTAGATCAGTGGAACAGCATTCTTCAAAATTTATCTATGAGAGAAGTAGAAGTTTATTTTCCACGTTTCAGCAGTAAAAATAAATTCCTTTTAAACGACCCGCTGATTGACATGGGCATGAAATTGGCATTTACCGATAATGCCGATTTTACAAACATTGCCAACGAAAATCTTTTTATTTCGAGAATTCTCCACAATACTTATATCGAAGTTACGGAAGAAGGAACTGAAGCCGCTGCTGTAACGGTAGTAGAAGTTGGATATACTTCCGTTCCCATCATTCCCGAATTTCGAGTAAACAAACCATTTTTATTTGTGATTCGCGAAAACAGTACGGGTGTCATTCTCTTTATGGGCAAAATGGGGAATATGGAATTGTTTTGATGAGTGATGTTCTGAAAATGATTCGGCAACCTTTCTTCATCTCAATTTCCCGATGCCTTCTTTCCGGCATCTTTGCGAATTTCCTTGGGCTTCTGTTCAAGCAGAGGCACTTTAAGATAATCCCATGTTTCTTCAAATTCCCAATTGGGCATTAGAGTCATTTTTTTCGGATAATAGAAAACCGCTTCCGGTTGCCTGTGAGCAGCAAAGTCTCCGGTATCCCATTTGCCGTTTCCATTCTCATCCAAAAACAGTCGAGCATAATAATCGCCGGGTTTCAGATACTGAAAAACGGTTCCTTTTTCCTGTGCTTGCTTTGAAGCAATCACCGCATCTTTGGCATCCAAAATTTGGATCACGGCGCTGGGAACAAAATTTTCCAAAACCATAATAACCGTGCTGTATTCATCCAAAGAACGAATTTTAAATTTTCCGGAATATTTCTTACTGGTTTGCTGATATATGCTGGTAAAAGCAGCCGAATCGACTGTCAACTCATAATTTTTCTCCGGTTCCCATTTGTAATCGACAGCATAAACCATTTTGGTAGAATCTACCTGTCGCCAGTTTACAGGCAAAGGTTTTAAAATCGTATCTACTCTTTGAGCAAGTGAAATTTTGGATGAATCAAAATAAGCCAGAGGCGTACTGAAACGAAAAACAACAGGCTGATAAATATCAAAAGAACCGGCAATATTGGTTGTAAACTGGTAATTTTGCTCCATTTTTACCCGTGAAACAGGTTCTTTTTTGTCTTTGGTATTTCTCACAGTAGAGCGAGCAGTTCGCATGAAAATTTTCAATGTATCCGTTGCAGGTACAAGTCGAAAAAGCGAATCGGTTTTCTGATAACTCATTTCAAACTGCAACGTGTCTTTCTTCCAAACCAACGAATCGGTCATCCAGTAAGTCAGACTGTCCATCGTATTGTTTTTCTGAAGAATATATTTGCCATCCCATTCAAAATCAATTGGTTTCAAGGTTGGCAATTCGGTCATGGGTGCACTGAAGAACAAAGAAAAAGCATAAGGTAAAGTTCGTTCAGCTTTAATGAAATATTGTCTTTTTTTGTTTTCCTTAAAATATTTCAGCAGGATGTTATCAGGGAAAAAATGTGTTCGTACAATGGAGCGAATGGTATCGATTTGAACAGAATCTTTCCAAATCGTATCCATCACTTCTTCTCTGAAAAATCCAGGAACAATCAGCGAATCGGTAAAAGCAAGCCCTTCACCCGGCTGATAAAAATAATCTCTGTTGGCGTCGCCCAAAGCATATATTTTGAAAGTATCCTTTTTCAAATTTTCTACTGAAAACTTCCCGATTTCATCCGTTTTCCCAATTCTCAAAAAAGGTTTTTGTGTAAAAACCGTATCGGATAAATCATTATAAACACCAACAATAACTCCCGAAACCGGATTCAAATCTTCAGCATTGATAACAGTTCCCTTAACTTGCAAGGTATCTATCTGATTTCCGGTAGAAAACGAGAAAGAAAAATTTTTTAATGGATTTTTTTCGTTCAAATCTACTATGGCATTCCCGAAATTAATAGTGTAGGTTGTACTGTCTTTTAAATCGTCCTGCAAATTGACCGTAACTCTCTTTCCGATGGCAACAACTTCGGGCGGTTTCACCTGAGGAGGAGAAATCAGTACATTTTCGGCCGCTTTTTCTATACTGACATTTTCATCAAAATCGATCAGAATTTGCTTTTTCTTAAAATTTAACGCACCGTTGGAAGGGACAGAGCGAACAACACTTGGTGGAATGGAGTCTTTTGGGCCGCCGGTTGGGCCTTGTGCTTTGTTGGCACAGCCAACAACCGATAAAATTATTCCTGAAAAAGCGATCGTCTTAAAAAAATTTAATCTCATTGTTGTTTCAAGTCAGGTTGTTTGCAACGTTAATACTTTGTGACCAATTCGGCAAAACAAACATTTCTTCGTATCGCAATATTGCTTTTTCAGTTGTATAAGAGCCTGAGAATCAAATGCTGATTCGGAAGCAATTCCAATATTTCTCCAACCTTTGACAATGGCATTTTTTTCTGAAGGAATGGCTTCCAGCAAATGCAAAGATTTATCTTTTAAATCTTCGTTGTTCTTTTTTGAAGCATAACAAAACAAAAAGGGAACAATTGTATTGATTACAATGCTGTAGATAGAATACAATCCGAGCTGTTTGGTGCTTTTTGGACTTGCAGAGCCAAACAGATAATGCGTTTGCCAATAATTGGAAGGTTTGCAGGAAAACAGGTCTTTCATCAATTCCAAATTGGGAGTTTCGATAATTTTTGAGAAAAGCTTTGATGACTGATGAATCAGGGAAGCAAATTGTGCAATTCTAACATGAGGAAAATTATAAGGCCTGAGTCTGAATAATTTCCATTGGCTGCAGTCGATGGGCTGTAACGAAAATTTGTTTCTCAAAAAAGCGTATTCCTTTATCAGTTGCATAGCGTATTCATCATCCGATGTATCAACAGGAAGCAAACCTGCCTGACCGAACAAAATGGCTTCCAATTGCAACAGATTATCCTTATGCTTGGCCAACACATTCAGCGGAACAGATTTTGCCAACAGTTCGAAAGCCTGACCATTGGTGCCAAAACCAAAATTTCGCGCTATTATAATGTAAAAAGCTTCTTCCCAATGATAATGATTTTGTGTCAACAAATTTTCTATCTCTGTCATTTTTTGTTCCAATCGCTCCACCAGCAAAGCATTTTTCCAACTTTGAATAAAAATTTCGGAAATTTTCTCAATTTTATCTGCGCAAGGGATCCATTTATTGTTGTTCAACAACGAATCGTAATTCGCTTCAATATCTTTTGAAAATGGTAAAACCAGCTGAGGAATTTTTGTTCCGTCCGTTCTGAAGACTTCTCCATCCATTTCTGCCACCACATGCAAAATTACGGTATCATAAGCTTTATCTTTCTGGTGTCCGTGTTTTATCCATTCCGAAGAACGGAGGTGAATTTCCACATTACCCACCCAAAGGGTTCCGTCGATTTTTATTTTAGAATTAAAAAAATCGGGCCCCGCATCCGTATTGCTTTTGCCCACATCAATGATTTCCACTTTTTCTCCATCAGCAGTTTGCAGATTACTTTGTAAAAAAAGCTTATGCTGCCATACATATTGCAAAATAGATTCTTTCATGGAAGCGATTTTCAGTTAAGAAATACAGACTTTTGAATCAATAAATTATTGAGAAAAACAAAAAATACATCAGAGTTTTTCGAAACGATAACCTTTTGCCAACAGAAAACTTATGGCTTGTGGAAGAACCGTCAGCATATTGTTTTTTGCCTTCACGGAATCGTGAAACAAAATCACCGAACCACTTCTTGTATAGCGTTTCACATTCTTCAAAACTTGTGAAGACGACAGATTTTGGTCATAGTCATACGAAATCACATCCCACAAGACAATTTGAAATTTTTGTTCCAAAATTTTCTTCTCTTTGCGAGTGAGTTTTCCGTAAGGGGGACGAAACAACCGGCTGTCAATCAACTGCGAAGCCTGTTCCACATCTTTCAGATATTGCTCTTGCCCAACTTTAAACCCGTTCAAATGATGAAAAGTGTGATTCCCAACGCTGTGCCCCTTCAAAAGAATTTCCCGGTAAAGTTCGGGATATTTTTTCACATTGTCGCCTACACAAAAAAAAGTAGCTTTAATGTCAAAATCATCAAGTACACCAAGTACCTGAGGCGTAACCTCAGGCACCGGTCCATCATCAAAAGTCAGATAGACAACTTTTTCCGAAGAATTTTTTCTCCACAAATAATTTCGTCCTATCAGCGGACGCAAAAAAGCAGGAAATTGACAGCTCATTCACATTTGAAAATACCGCGAATATTGCATGTAAACAGGAAGATACTTATCAAGAATATTTTTCCGTTTTAGCTCATCGCAAATTTGCAGTATCTGACTTAGCACTGCCATGTTATTTCCCAAGTCTCCCGTTATGCTGTTTTGTTTTGAAGGACTTAAACTAAAACCCCAATTTATATATTCTACACAATCTTTAGCCACGCTATCCATGATGGCATCACCTTTTTCAAATTCTTCCAGGCGATAATAATAATTTGCTATTTGCACGGAAGTATAATCATGACGCACAGAGTTTCCAGGAATCATCTCCAAACAATAATCAAGCACTGCTTTAGCTTTTACGGTGTCGCCTTCAGCAAGTAAAGCGCCAGCCAGCTGTCCCATAAACATGCGGTGTGTGCGACACATTCTGCCAATGTTTTCATCTATATACACTTTGGGATTATTTATTCCTCCAAACCGGAATTTATGCATCACATTTTCGTACATTTCATCCGTATTAACACCAGGACCTGCATCCTTCGCACCTACGGGCACAATTTGATAAGCCATACCTGTGAGTTCAAAGTGATCTTTTAATCCTAAATAATAATCATCTCCTACTGTTACGGCAAAATACATGGGACGTTCCCAATTATTTTCCTTCAACATTTCAATCACCATCAATTCGCTTTTTGTCAGCCTGTTTTTCAGGTTGAAATCAATTTTTGGAACAATTTCGGCTGCTCTTTCAGGTTTGACGGTTCCGGTTTTTACTACCTGCTGTGCATCAACGGGAATGTAAATTTGCTTGGTCGGAATAACCGCTTCACCATTTATTTTGGTTTGAGGGTCGGAACTCCGAATAAAATCCATGATGGTTTTAACATCAATGGGCTGCTTAATAAAATCTTCCACCGAAATCACTTCATTTTTACCCGAAATATAATCTTCAGGTTCCCAAGAAATGGGTAGAGGAGCTGATTCGTAAGCTTCACGTTTCATCTGATCTATGTACCAGTCGGTTTGCAAATAACTTAAATTGCAAACTCTAATGTCGGTTCTTTTCCCTTCCACTTCCTGATTGTACCACAGAGGGAAAGTATCATTATCGCCGTTGGTGAAGATGATGGCATTCGGTCGGCACGATTCAAGATAATTTTGCCCAAAATCGCGAGCTGTGAAACGTCCGCTCCGGTCATGGTCATCCCAGTTTTCGGAAGCCATTAGTACAGGAACTCCCAAACAAAGTAAAGAAGCAAGAATAGCACTTGGCGTCTTCGGTATGTATTTATTTATGAATTTGAAAATTTCTAAAACTCCCAACCCAATCCAGATACTAAAAGCATAAAATGAACCTGCATAAGCATAATCTCTTTCTCTGGGCTGATAAGGAGTTTGATTCAAATATACCACAATGGCAATCCCGGTCATAAAGAATAAGAGAAAGGTAACCCAAAAAGTTTGCTTACCATTTTTTCCACCGTAAAGCTGCCATAAAATTCCAAGAATACCCAAAATGAGGGGAAGCATGAAATAAGCATTTCTTCCTTTATTTTCTGCAAGAAAAGTAGGAAGATTCGTTTGATCTCCAACCAGATACTTGTCAATAAAATTGATACCGGTAATCCAGTTTCCCTTATCAACTTCTCCATTTCCCTGCAAGTCGTTCTGCCGGCCGGAAAAATTCCAAAGAAAATATCTCCAATACATGAAATTTAATTGATAATCGAAAAAGAAACGCAGATTTTCGGCAAAAGTAGGTTTCATTTCTGTGCGCTGCTGTCCACAATAATCGAAAGTTATGGGTTTACCCTTTACATTGCCCCATATTTTGTATGCCTGAACATGCGAACTGTTGGTGCTGTACATACGTGGGAATAACATATTGAACCTTTCGTCCATCTTATAGTCCATTTTATACCCTGTAAGCATATACTGATCTTTTTCGTTGGGCGATTTTTTTGGTTTTGGTGCATACATTGCTTCTCCCAACTCTTGTTCAGGAATACACATATTACCATCAATGCGCAACTTCACCGGTGCATTGTAAACAGGTCCATAAATCAGTGGCCGATCGCCATACTGCTCACGATTCAAATAATAACGCAACGAAAAAACGTTGTCGGGTGAATTTTGATCCATAGGTGGATTGGCGGCAGAACGAATAACAATGACGCTATAAGTCGAATAGCCAATCAACATTAAAGTTATCATCAAAATGGAAGTATGAATCCAATGAACATTGATTTTATTTTTCCATTTATAAAAATAAAAGCTTAAGCCGGCAACAAGAATAATGCCCAGCACAATATGCTGTCCAAAAAACGGAATGCCTACCAAAGTAATGGCCACGAGGAAAGACAATACAATCCTTAAATAGTTTTTGTTGACGTAAGATTCGTAAATAGCCCAAGTAAGTGCCGCAATTGAAAGAACAATATAAACATAAAGCCCTGAATTGAAAGCCATTCCCAATTTATTGACAAACAAAAGTTCAAACCAACCGGCCACCTGAACAAATCCTGGAATAATCCCATACAAAACCACTCCCAAAATCAGAAAAGAACCAAGCAAAGCAAACAAAACACCCTTAAGAGATGGTGTGAATTTTTTAAAATAATAAACCAGCACAATGGCAGGAATTGCCAACAAATTTAATAGGTGAACACCAATAGACAAACCCATTAAATAAGCAATCAGCAACAACCATCGATCCGAACCCGGCTCATCTGCAACTTCTTCCCACTTCAATATCAGCCAAAAAACCACTGCAGTAAACAGTGAAGAATAAGCATAAACTTCTGCCTCCACAGCCGAAAACCAGAATGTATCGGAAAAAGCATAAGCCAAAGCACCCACCAGTCCGGCACCTAAGATGATGATAATGTTGCCGGTAGTATAATCTTCGTCCGACTTGATCACAACCTTGCGAGCCAGATGAGTAATGGTCCAGAAAAGGAATAAAATAGTCAAGCCACTGCACAAAGCCGACAAAGTATTTACCATAACTGCAACGCGTGTGGGATCGGAAGTAAATAGCGTAAAAAATCTTGCCGTGAGCATAAAAAACGGTGCTCCGGGAGGATGACCCACATCGAGCTTGTAAGCTGTGGATATAAATTCGCCGCAATCCCAAAAACTGGCGGTTGGCTCCAAAGTTAGCAAATAGGTTACAGTAGCAATAGCAAATGCTACCCAGCCAAAAATAACGTTGAGAGATTTGAATCGTTTCATTAAATCATTCATGGAAAAATTTTTTAGCTTTTTTGCTGAAAATACTTAAGAAAATCCAAAGGTACAAAGAAAATTTATTTTAAAAAGACGAAATGATTTCCCCGCTTCTTTTTAAAATTGAAACAAAAAAAATTCAGAACAAAAATAAAAAGGCTGATCAAAAAAAATTTTAAACAGTCTTTTGTACATGTCAAAAAAAAAAGAAATTTATTCGTATTCTATTACCAAAATGCCAATTTTTTTATTCAGTCCCATAACCGGAGAAATAATTTGAGTTACGGAATCAAGATGGCGAACTGCAATTTCTTCAGTGAAGAAAGTGGGATCGGCAAAAACCAAACCTTCATCTTTTTTATCGGTAGAGATAATTGCTTTTGCAGAAACAGGGTCAATGAGTTTAATTTTCTTTACGCCGGATTCCTTGACAAAATTCATAAAATACTGATTTATCTGATCTCGGTTATCACGTATCAGCTCACCCCTCACTGCCCACGAAAAAACTTTGGCCGTTGTCAGCCTGTCCGCTTGAAGAAGGCTGTCTACTTTATTTTCGTATCGAACCCGCAAAGCCTCCTGTTGTTTGTTGAAACTGCGTTCCAACAATTTAATACGAATAAAGGCAGCAATAACTACAGCTATCAGCAAACACAACAATACGAAAACTCCCGTATGACGTGAAATAAATGTTCGGAAAAAACCTTTTTTATTTGTAGGCTGCGACGAAACGGGACTTTGCTCGTCAGAACGAGTATTGTTCAAATTTTCTTCACTCATATCACATTTGGTTTTAAATGATTGTAGTACAAATTTTTTTAAAAAAATTCATAAGAAAAAACCCATAAGAACTTTTTTATTCGTAAGCTCCCATTTTCAGCATATTGATTTCGCGCTGAGTCAGAAAGCGATATTTTCCTCTGGGTACATTCTTTTTGGTCAACCCGGCGAAATAAACACGGTCAAGATATACGACTTTATAACCAAATTTTTCAAAAATTCGCCTTACTACCCTGTTTTGTCCTGAATGAATTTCTATTCCTATCTCTCTTCGATTGCCGGCTTTTACAAATTCGAGTGCATCGACCGACACATGTTCATCTCCCAAATCTACACCTTGTATAATAGATTCGTAATCGACTGTCTCAAGATTTTTGTCGAGAACGGCATGGTAAATTTTCTTTTTGTTGTATTTCGGGTGGGTCAATTTGGCTGCCAAATCACCATCGTTAGTGAGCAGTAAAACACCAGTGGTATTTCTGTCGAGCCTTCCGACGGGATAAATCCTTTCACTGCAAGCATTTTTTACCAAATCGAGCACTGTTTTGCGGTTATTGGGATCATCAGAAGTTGTCAGGCAATCTTTCGGCTTATTGAGCAATAGGTACACTTTTCTCTCCGACTGCACGGGCTGGTTTTTAAACATCACCGTGTCTGTCATCATAATTTTTGCACCGAGCTGAGTAACCACTTCACCATTAACGGAAATGACACCCGACTGAATAAATTCATCGGCTTCGCGTCGGGAACAAATACCGGCATTGGCCAAAAATTTGTTCAACCGAATAGGTTTTGAATAATCGACATTATTTTTTTGATACTCGAGTTGTTTTTTACGACTGTATTTATCATTGGGATTAAACTCGCCTTCGGTTTTATTTTTTCGTTTACGAAAAGTTACATTGGGTTGTCGGTCATCAAAACGTGTTTCGACAAACTTACCGGGTTTTACCAGCTTCAATTTGCGATTTTCACCTTCCGAATTTTCATCACTTGTAAACGGTCGTCTGTATGGTTTCTTGTTTTCGTTCTTATAATAGGGTTTTCCTCCGGTAGAACGATTGTCATAATTGGAATTGGAGGTATTTCGAGAAGAATAAACCTTTTGGTTCCTTCCCGGTTTACTGAAAGGCGAATTATTGCCGCCTTTTTCAAAATGTCTGCCCTCACGGCTGTCATAAGAGTTCCCTCCTTTTTTTGGACTCCCATGCCATTTTTCGTTGTTCGTATTCATTTCACAATGTTATTCATTTTTAGGCTGCAAAGTTCGGAAAAATTCCTTAAATATCAACAGTTTTTTAGCCAAATTTAGGCATTATCCACAACAATTGTTACACTTACTTCCTGTCATGGCGACAATAACCAACAAAGTAAGTTTCCTTACGAAAAAAATTCCTTTAAAATTTTATTAAACTATTATTCAACAAACTATTACAAAAAAATGCTTTTCAATTGAATGTCGGTAAATTGGAATATTGTCTTGAATACCTCAATTGTTGCTCCACATAATTTTCGTCATAAGAAATTTTCACATCCCTGATTTCCCCATCGGCATTCTTTATAGCCTTATAAACAGGATTGACAAAGCCGCGATAAGGTGCAAGATTTAATTTTTCGTAGCGTTCCAAAATTTCCTTGTGAATAACAGGATCAACTTTTACTCCGTAATTTTCTACCAAAGTTTTTGCACCATTGTAATCGCCGGTGGACTTAATGCGCTGAATTTCGGCCAGAAGTTTTCCAAAAAGAATTCTCAGTTTTTCATAATCATTGACCACAACGTAAGTTTTTCCATCTCTTTTTTTAAGTTCAATCACATTTTCGGGCAAGCCTTTTTCGTACACCCAGCGAGCAATCAGTTGACGATTGCGCATGTGAGCCTCTTCAATATTTTTCCCTGTCTGAACGCGCGTCAGCTGAGTGAGAAGGCCATTCATGATATACTGATAATACTCGGCTTTATAGGCTTCATGGTCGGGCAACAGTCCGAGTTCGAGCATTTTTGAATCAGCCACATAATACAATCCGAATAAATCGGCACGTGCCTCTTCAATGGTCGATGCATAAGCTTTCAACCCATTGGGGTCGACGCCCGGAAGCAATTTCCCGGAACCATGCCCCAGACATTCATGCAAATCGGTGTGCAAATTATTGGTCAACGAACCGTACTTTTTAGCTCTTTCGCGTTCCACGTCGCTCCACATAAACTCTTCGTTGAATCCGTTTCCCAAAGAAGCCCGGTCGTAAGCTTCCGTAATGTTTTCAATAGTAACCGATTTTGAACCATAATCGTGCCTGATCCAATCGGAATTGGGAAGATTAATGCCAATCGGAGTGGACGGATAGCAGTCGCCGGCCAAAATGGCTGCAGTAACTACTTTTGCTGTGATTCCCTTCACATTTTCCTTTTTAAAACGATTATCGATGGGCGAATTATTTTCAAACCACTGCGCATTTTCGCTGATGGTTTCAGTTCTTTTGGTGGAAGCCAGATTTTTAAAATTCACAATAGATTCCCAACTGCCTTTCAATCCAAGCGGATCGGCATAGGTTTCCGTGAAGCCGTTTACAAAATCTACCAGTGACGCAGTATCCTGCACCCATTTTATACAATATTCGTCATAGGTTTTCAAATCTCCGGTTTCATAAAATTTTATCAATGAATGAATGACGTCCTTTTGTTTATCATTTTCGGCCACAGAAAGAGCTTTATTGAGCCAGAAAACAATTTGCTCAATGGCCTTTCCGTACATTCCTCCCAATTTATAAGTTTTTTCCATCAAAACACCATTTTCTTTGATCAGTTTACTGTTTAGTCCGTAAGAGATGGGAGTTGAATCATTCGGATTTTTCATTCGGTCGTAAAATTCTTCAGCTTCAGCTTGTGTAACGCCTTCATAAAAATTAACTGCCGAAGTAAGCAATAAATCCACTCCGTCAGCCTGATTGGTACGTTTAGGAAAAACTGTCGGATCGAAAATCACAGGAGTCAGTTTACGAATCAAATCATCGGGAGTTTCGCCCTTTTCGAGCGGCAAAACTTCAGCATCAATACTTTTCACTGCCTGAGCAAAAAAAGCCGCAGAAAACTTTGGAACAAATTTATCCTGCGAATAGTGATGATGAATACCGTTGCCCATCCAAACCTGCTTCAGATAAGTAATAAAATTTCTGAATTCTTCAGACTGGCGATCTCCGCGATAATTTTCGTAAACAGCTTCCAATGTACGACGAACACATAAATTGTACTTGTTGTTCTGGTCGTACAAAATGTCGCGCCCTGATAAAGCAGCTTCTGAAAGATAATAAATGAGTTCTTTCTGTTGCAAAGTTAGTGTTTCGAAATCGGGAACCCGATAACGCAGAATTTCAATATCGGCAAATCGGTCAACCGTGTAAGGAAATGTTTCCATCGCGGGCGTTGCCGGTTTTTCGGAACGACATCCTAAAAAAGCTACTGTCATAAGCACAAATAAAAATTTTTTCATACTTTTCAAAATTTCTTCGTATTTCAAGTTAATAGAAAAAATTTGATTTTTTCTAATGCAACATTCAAGTTGAAAATGCAACTTTTTGATTAATCATAAAAATAAGGAAGCAATAAATCTTGAAAATTATAAAAACCATCTTCCTTGTCCTTTAAATTTTCGGCAACAAACAAAACTCCATTACCAAAAGCTTCCCGCGAAATAGACTCATGAATCAGTCTGACGGTCTGATAAGGAAATCCAAAAATGATTTCGTGTCGGCCAACAATTCCCCCTGCACGAATGGAATTGATTTTTGCTTTATCCATATCCAGCACTTCAGCAATTTTCAAGGCAGTACCTGAAATTCCATCTTTCCCCTTAAAATGCTCTTCGACTATTTCAATATCAACCCAAGGGGCAATTTTTTTCAAAAATTTGGCAGAAATCATTAAATAGTTTACTCCAAGCGTAATATTTGGCGACCAGAAAACGGTAGTCTGTTGAGCCAACTTATGCAAAAAAGCAACTTCTTTCGGTTTGTAATGAGAAATAGCCGAGATAATTTTAATTTTTCTCTTTGCCGCCAGCTCTCCATAAGTATAAATACCTTGACCTGAAGAAAAATCAATGATGGCATCTACGGGTAAAGTATCCATTAAATTTTCGAGATTCGTATTTGAAGTCGAATAAATAAGTCCTTCCGTACTGCTGGTTTCTATACCCAAGACTTCAGCAGCAGAACGGTGATCGAGTAGTTTTTTACGCCTGAGAATCCATTTCAGTTCAAAACTCTCGCTTTGTAAAATAACTGAAGCAACGGCTTTTCCCGTTTTTCCAAATCCTATCAATCCTATTCTCATAGTATTTCGTTTTTTCATCAGAGTCTTCACCTGATGTCGTTTATAAATAAAAATATTACTGCAAATTACTCTTTTTCAACCGCTGTCGAAAAAGATTTAACTTCATCCACTTATTTGGGATTCATCACAATTAGAGGCACCAACATTTCTTCCAAAGAAACGCCGCCATGTTGAAAGGTATTTTTATAATAACTCACGTAATAATTGTAATTATTCGGATAAGCAAAAAAATCATCCTTACAGGCAAATATGTAAGCCGAACTGACATTGGGGCTTGGTAAGCCAATTTTTGCAGGTTGGGTAATTTCGAAAACTTCCTTTTTGTTGTAGCTCAAATTTTTCCCTACCTTATAGCGCAGATTGACATTTGTATTTTTATCTCCAATGACTTTTATGGGATTATTTACTCGAATGGTGCCGTGATCGGTTGTAAAAACCACTTTGTAACCGCGTTCGGCAATAGCCCTGAACAAATCGAAAGTAGCAGAATGACGGAACCATGAAAGGGTGAGTGAGCGATAAGCTTTTTCGTCGTTGGCCAACTCGCGAACCATTTTTGATTCCGTACGTGCATGCGAAAGCATGTCGATAAAATTCAGTACACAAACGTTCAAATTATTGTTTTCCAAATGTGGCAACTGGTCGATCAGATGCTGACACGAAACGGAATCGTTAATTTTATGGTACGAAAAAGTATATTTTTTCCGATAGCGTTGAATTTGCGTCTGAAGCAACTCACTCTCCATTAGGTTTTTACCTTCTTCCTCTTCTTCTTCCACCCAAAATTGAGGAAACATCTGTTGAATTTGCAGAGGCATCAGACCGGAAAAGATGGCATTTCGCGCATATTGTGTAGCGGTAGGAAGAATACTGCAATAAAGATCTTCTTCGTCAAACTGATAATAATCGCTCAACAATTCACGTATCATTTTCCACTGATCGAGGCGGAAATTATCTACCACCACAAAAAAAACCTTTTCGCCATTATCAAGCAAGGGAAAAACTTTGTTCTTAAATATTTCAAAACTCATCAAAGGACGTTCTTCGGGGCGCTCGAACCATCGTTCGTAGTTGTTTTTTATGAATTTTGAAAAAGTTGTATTGGCGTCCATTTTCTGCATTCGAAGCAATTCATCCATCCCACTTTCGGTTTCGGAAAGCTCCAATTCCCAGAAAACAAGTTTTTTGTAAACTTCTACCCAATCGTCGTATGTAAATGAATCGTTGATTTTCATGCCTATTTGTCCAAATTCGGAACGATAGGCAGCTGTTGCATGTTCGTTTACGATTTCCTTTCGATGAATATTTTTCTTGAGCGTCATCAGAATCTGACTTGGATTGACAGGTTTTGTCAAATAATCGGCAATTTTATTGCCAATAGCCATATTCATGATGTTTTCTTCTTCATTTTTTGTAATCATCACCATTGGAACATCCGGGTCGATTTCCTTAATCAGTGCCAGCGTTTCCAGCCCACTCAATCCCGGCATGTTTTCATCCAGAAAAATAATATCGAAATTTTCCTCCTGACAGATTTCTACGGCATCATTCCCATTGGTAGCCGTAACAACTTCATATCCCTTTTCATCCAAAAAAAGGAGATAAGGTCGCAGCATCTCGATTTCGTCATCTATCCAAAGTATTCTCTCTTTTCTCATTTCCTTCAATTTCCTTTTCTCAAAAAACTTTTCAGTTCAGATAATATTGTTTCATAAACTCGAAATATACGTTCAGCGCATTTTGCTGTACCATAACATTCAGGTTCTGCTGCGTTCCGACCAGATTTCTGTAACTTGCACCTTTTAATCCTTCAAACAGTTTGCTTTCCTTCACCATACGCAACAAATACGATTTGGCAGTATTGGCATCGGTGAAGCTGCCTATAATGAAAAATTGCTGCTTGCCCACGTTTTCAAATCGCACATTCAGTTGCAGCACATCGTAATTTTGTCGGTTGTACTCGTCAAAAGCTGCTTTGGTTTTTGCCACATCTACCGTTCCCGATACAACATAAACGGCAATGAAATGTGGATCGTTCGGTTTATAGGCAAACAGATTTTTGAACAGCGGAACTTCTTCTTCCTTCTTGACTTCAACTTTTTCAACAGGCTCGTTTTTCACCGGTTGTTCGGCAACAGAAGCAACGTTTGGCGTTTGTTCTGCCGGTTGAGTTGGTGCAACCAAAGGAGTTTTTTCGGTCGAAGTCGAAACTGTTTTTTTTGTTTCGGTTACCGAATTGGGTTTGTTTGCCGTCGCCGCAATAGTTTTGGGAGATTCAGATTTCTTTTCTTTTTCAGGTAACGCGGATATTTGTTTGGAAGCAGAGCCGGCATTTTTGCCCAAAAATTTATCATGAAAAGCCATATAATCCGCTAACGATAATCCATTTTTCAACAAAGCAAAATTTTCATCGGAAATTATCAATTCCTGCACTTTCAATCGTGAAAGCAACTCAGTCAAATAAGCATCGGAAGCCATTGTATTTTCATACCAAACCACTTCGTCGTAAGAATCGAAGTTGTCAACATATAATATATTTCTGACACTGTCCAACGGTTGAATTCCCAAATCAAAATCCTTGATGAGAAAACGGGAAAAGTTGAAGGAAGCAATCTGATACATTAACTTGTTCAGTTCTTCTCGAGGAGCATCCGTAATCAACAAAAGCCTATGTTTGGTTTTGGTATCTGTAGAAAATTGCTGCTGCGCAGATGGCGAAATTTCCAATTTCTCCGCCTCTTCCCTTTTGGCAAGCAATGACCCGTGTGTAGTACCGGATTTTGCTACCATCCCCTGACGCATCAGCGCCAAAATATCTTTCGCCATTGTACTGACATCACTTTCAGGATATTTTGAAACCAACAGATCCAGTTCTTTTTCAAAGTTTTGCGATTCTTGTGTTTTGCCCACACTCAACGCATAAAGAAACTGAAATTTAGGCATCAATTCCGACAAGGGATAATTTTCTTGCATATATTGGAAATTTCGGAAAACAGTAGCGAAATCATTACTCGAATAAGCCCGATATGTAGCATTGTAAATCGAATCCTGCTCTTGATACATTCGTTGCAAACGTTGAATATAATCCGGTTTTGAAAGCATTTTTGAATAGTCGGTTTGTAGAAATTCACCCACAAGTCTGTTGCGCCATTTTTCTGCATTAGCCAGATTGCCGAGTTTAGATTCCATTAAATACAACTGAAAATAAGCATCTGGAACGAGCTTGTGATCAGGAAATCTTCCGACAAATTCCTCAAAAGTCCGAATTGCAGAAGGAATATCCTGAATCTTTTCATAATAAATTTTTCCCACATTAAACATTGCCTGCGCCATCTGCTCATTTGAAATTTTCAATTGAAGCGGCGTCAGCGGTATTTGTTTCAGATAAAATGCCGGATTTTTATTGTCGGTGATGGCCAATGTTGATGACGTGCTGTCCATCATCATTTCACTGCTGACGTTTTCGGCGTTAGGTTCCTCTGCAAAAAGCGAAGCCGATTTATTGGCACGACGCCAATTGTCTTCCAATTTTCGGTTGCCCCATTTTTTCTGAAACTCACTTTTCCCAACTTTCATCAAATTTTGATTATAAAAATACCAGTCGTTGGAATTACCCATTTGAGCACCAATTGGGATGAGGGTTTCTTCATCGTCATTATTGGGATAGTTCAATCCCAGCAACTCTTCTTCAGCTTTTTTAGCAGCCGCCTTTTCTTCCTTCTCAACCTGACTGATGATTTTTTGAATCACTTCCATACGCTGTTTTTCGGGCATGGCAGCCAAACGCTGCAAACTGTCCTGCAACATTACTATATCGTATTGCGTTACAAATTCACTCAAAATGTCGGCTAATTTTGAAATACGCCGGTAGTCGGGGTGTTCTTCAGCAATAATTTTGGAAGCAGCATCATAGCAGGGATATGCTTCCTTGTAATTCTTCTGATGATAAAACAAATCTCCGAGCGTAATCAGAGAATTGGCTTTATCATAACCATTTCGGGTGCTTTTTTCAATAGAGGAACGGAAAGCATTTATGGCCTGAGCCGTGTCGCCCCGATGCAAGAAATTTTTGCCGAGAACATAATAAATCTGATCCTGATAATCTTTATATTTGGAACTTTTAAGCATTTTGTTCAAATCTTTCTGCACTTCTGCATGGTTGGCTGCTTTCAGTTCCGAGCGCTGAATGCGTGCGTAAAAATCCATTTCGAAAGGCGGATTGGATTGAAGCACTTTGGTATAGGTTTCGTAGGCTGCTTTTTCGTCGCCCGTTTTCTGATAAAGCTGAGCCAAAATGAAAAGGAACCGTTGTTTCAATTTCTTGTCGGTTTCCTTGTCAATTGCAACCCTCAAAAAAGGAATCGCTTCTTTGTACTGATGGTTTTTCAACAGAATATCTGCATTAACAGAAGCAAAAAGACCGATATGCTGGCGTTTTAAATGGTCTTGGTTAACATCTCCCAAAACTTGCTGAGCTTCGTAAAGCCAACCCATTTCACCATAAGCACGAGCCAACCAAATTTTGGCTTGTGCAACCAAATCAGGATCAGAAGCAAAATGGCGGGCGATATAGGAAAATGTTCCGGCCGAACCCAAAAAATCGCCTTTATGAAACTCGGCTTTCCCAATAAGCATCCATGCATCTTTTAAAACAGGATTGAATTCTTCCTGATTATAAAAAGCCTGGTATTCGGCAGAATTCCATTTATTGTAATTCTTCTCGGGTTTTTGCTTGATGGAGTGAAGCTTTATGGCTTTTCTCGATTTTTCTATGGCACGATCCATATTTGCCGTAGCAGCCGAAGCATTGGAATGTTTACTAATGGGAAACATCGGAAGAATAGTGGAATAATCGTCCTGGTGAGCCACCAAAATGTTTTTCAATCCCTCGTTGTAACTTTCCAGCCCATTGAAATAGATATTAAAATAAGCAGTCATCGCATGATAATTACGAGAAAACCATGTGTTTTTCTGCATTGAACAACTGCTCACAAAAATTATGATCAGCAGAAACAGTATTTTATTTAAATTTTTCCTTTTCAACAATTATCGTGAATCAAATTAATCAATAATATAAGAGATTGTTTAATAAAAAATATTCTCCACTAAAACAAAAACAAAAAAATTGAAATTCTATTATTTTACAACATACAAACTTACATAAAATTTTTAATTTTTCACCATTCAACATAAATTGTGTAGCCATAAAATCATA
>ERZ795050.1400-NODE-1400-length-31350-cov-6.401182_pt1 | contig 31350 bp, 24 predicted proteins | sample MGYA00375134_ERZ795050 | MGnify/ENA primary metagenome ERZ795050 (study PRJEB30179, sample SAMN05720221) | activated sludge metagenome | isolation source: Anaerobic digester | place: Japan | collected 2015-05-26 ... | reverse complement strand
ATCTACACGGTGTACAACACTCTTTCCCTACACGACGCTCTTCCGATCTTATGGCGACTCCTGGGTCCAGCCTTATCCTTCGTTCGCCCAGTCATTTGTCGCCACAGGCCTGGGTATCACGGCGGTCGCCGTCAAAGGTTTCGGGCCCGGCCGTCGCGTGACCGTCCAAGTGGTCGACGGCGAAGGACCAACGGGCCCGCACGTCGGACCGCCGCGGATCACGGCACCGGTCGGGGGCGAATCCACCGAGCCCGTTAACTGGTCCGGTGGCGAGGTGCCCACGCGACCTGGCCAGGTTCTCACTTTCTTGATGACCGCACCGGCCGGCGAGAAATGGGTTCCAGGGTTGGCCGGCCGCGGGGATGTCTATGCCGGAGGCTCGGCCTGGTTCGACGGCTCGCCTCGACCCGACTCTGACCTCGGCATCGTCGTCTCTGAGGACAACTGTGGCCTGCGGACTGACTACGCCATGAGCGCCGGGTGGCACACGTGGCGTCTCCGGGCAGTCGGCCAAACCTTCACCGCCCTGAGCCGCTCGATCACCTTTGCCTCCGCGGCGTTATCCGGAGTGCATGGCCCCCCCGTCTATGCGAGGTTCAGCATTCACGAAGGAGGCCCTGGCGGCCGCCAGATCGGACCCAGCAAGGTGGTCCAGGTCGCCGAGGATGCCGCCGTCCCGTGGGGCCCTGACGAGGTGCCCACCGAACCCGGTCAAACCTTGTATCTCCACATAGAGTCATTGAGCGGCGACATCTTTCTCGCGGCCGTCCAACCCGCTTGCTTTGCCTCCGGACAGGCTTTCTTCGAAGCCACTCCGGCCCCAGACTGGGAACTCTGCGCAACCGTCGCCGGACAGATCAGTGACGCCGACTTCGTCCGTCTGGTCGGCCGGGACGGCGGCAGCGCGGTGAAGCTGCTAAACCCGTCTTTCGAGAGTGGAATAGAAGGATGGCTGCTGGATGGTCCCTGCGGCGCCGTCGTCGGCTGTGACGCAGGGGTGACTCCGATGTGGGGCACGCGCATGTTCGGCTGGACCAACGCGGACAAAGGTGAGGGCTCCCGCTCATTCGTGTATCAAGCGGTGAAAGTTGTGAAAGGCCTTTCTTACCGCTTCAGCGGATCCGTGTACACCGATCATGATGGCGGACGCAGCAGCGACGTCAAGGTGCGGCTGACCGTGCTTCCCGGCGGCGGCATCCAATGGCATGACAACGATCACATCGAAACGTCCCAGTGGTACGCGACGGAAGGGCAGTGGCGACGTGCATCCGTGGAGTTCACCGCCGCGGCCGACACCGTGATCGTGGGCTTTGACCTCGAACAACGATGGAACCTGCCCAGCAGCAGCCTGTATGTGGATGGAGCGTTTCTCGAGCAGGTGAGGGCCAAATGATGCGCGGCACACGAGTCGTATCGATCATCGCGGCGGTTCTCATGGCTTTCGGAACGGTCTCCGATGCTTTGGCGGCGGGCAAGATCAAGGGCAACGCCGGCGGCATCGAACGCAGCGCGGCGGCTTATTCACGAGACGGCCGGCTGGTCGGCTGGACCATTACCGGACCCAGCGGCCTGTATGAATTCAGCGGCCTGGAGCCCGGTCTTTACATGCTTGATGTGTCAGGAGCTCTGGCACCTTGCGTCGAAGTCGTCGAGGGAAGGACTACGGTGATCGATCAGGCCGATCAGCCCAAGCTATCGCTCGAAATGGAGCTGTGGGGACCGGCTCGCGTGAGATTCGCTCAGAGCTTCGTCGCACGCGGCACGGCCGTGACGGGCTTCTCGCTCTGGCGATCATCCGGTGATAGCAAGCTGCTGGTATCACTCTATGAGGATTCGCCTGCCGGAAAACGCATCGCCGGCCCCTTCGAAACACGCGAATCAATGACCTGGGTCTGCGGGTCTCCGCTGCCCGCCGAGCAATTCAAGACCACGCCCGGCAGACAATACGCCATCGAACTGGCCGCCGCGGACGGCAAACCCTGGAACCACGGCATGCCCCGCACCGGCGACGTCTATCCCGATGGCATTGCCTACTACGACGGCGTGCCCCACCCGGAAAGCGACCTGGGAATTCACATCGACGAGGCGACCCCGGGCCTGATCCAGGTCGCAGGCGCAGACGACGATCAGCACTTCATCAAGGAAGGTCCTGGCTCCGGCACCTGCACCGTCGCGGGGCAAACCTTTGTAGCCACGACCCCCAATATCCTGAAAGCAGGGGCCAACTGCGGGTGGGGCGGCGCGGGGGTGCAGGAATTCCTCTTCTCCATCCACGAGGACGGACCGGGCGGGCCGCAGGTCGGACCGGCCTGCACGGTCAAAATGGTCACTAATTGGGGCGCCGATGCGGTCTGGTTCCCTGATGCCGTACAAGTCACTCCCGGAAAAACCTACTACCTCCAGTACCGCCGCGTTGACGGCGAACCATTCTTCTCATACCTCTCCAGCAACGTCTACAAGCAGGGCAGGGCCTATCGCGACGGCAAACTCGTGCCCGAACAGTTCGACCAGCTCTTCTCCGTCATCGGCGAAGAGGAACCCGCCGGAATCATCTATCCGGTCAACGTGCGGGTCAGTCGCGTGACCGACACGTCCGCTGTCATCGCCTGGGAAACCGGTACGCCGGGCGACAGCTTGGTACATTACGGCACAACCGTGCATCTGATTGAGCAGGCCGGTGATGAGCAGAAACGATCCAGGCAACATGAAGTCACGATCAACGGCCTGACCCCCGGCACGGCATACATGTACCGCGTCTCATCACACACCTACAAGAAATCCTCGCGCAGAACGTACTCACGGATTTACAGCTTCATGACCCCGCCCGCCGGCGAGGACCGCCCGCGTTTCGACAAGCCGCCGATCATCGTTGAACCGCCTGCTTGCGATGATTGCGTGGCGGTGGTGAATCCCGGTTTCGAAGAAGGCGTCACCGGCTGGACGCGCAAAGCCGGCAGCGGGCGAGCCAAGACGCCCGAGACCTACGTGCCCGACGCCAAGCCGTTCGGCGACGCGACAACCGGCGTGGAGGGCTGCAACCCGCACAGCGGAAAGCGCCTCTACGGATGGACTTACCGCGGGCCCGAAGACCCCACGTGGGTCGAACCTCGCGAAGACTGGAGGCAAGAGGTCATCTATCAACGCATCGCCGTCGAGCCGGGGCGCGAATATGTCTTCTCCGCGTTCCTGCTGACCGGCGACCGCGGTAGCGGCTGGGGTCGCGACAGCCGAATTCGCCTCGCGGTCGATGAAGACGACGGCCGGACCCTGGAAAGCTTCGACACCATCGACCAGGCCAACTGCACGCAGTGGTTCGCCACCCACCATCGCTGGCTGCCGGTGTCACTACACTTCACGCCGAAGAAGGATCATGTGACCATCGGCGTCCACTTCCTCAACTGGTGGGCGCTGGAGACGAACCGGCTGTACGTGGACGAGATCACCGTCCGCCCGGCCAAGTAGAGAAAATCGGGCACGCCATCCAACCTTTGACATTCTCTCGCACGGCGTGATAACCATACGCTATGGCCCAGACCAAAACCGAGATCCGTGCGATGCTCGAAGCGGCGGGCTTACGGCCGCTGCGACAACACGGCCAGCACTTCCTCATCGACGGCAACCTGCTCCACAAACTCGTCGAGGCCGCCGGAATCACTCGTCGCGATGTCGTCCTGGAAGTGGGACCAGGCACCGGAACCCTGACCGACTACCTCGTCGAGCAGGCCGGGCACGTGGTCGCGGTCGAGATCGATCGTGGCCTGCACGAGATCTGCAGAAACCGCTTCGCCGCCGCAGGCAATATGACGCTGATCCACGGCGACATCCTGGCCAACAAATCGACCATCGATCCCGGCGTGCTCGACGCCCTGACCAGGCACCAAGCGAAACTCCACGGCCGAATCATGCTGGTGGCCAACCTGCCATACCAGGTGGCCACGCCACTGCTGATGGATCTACTGATGGGCGAACTGACCGTCTCGCCCATGTGCTTCACCGTTCAGGCCGAGGTGGCCGATCGCCTCACCGCCTCCCCGGGCAACAAGGACTACGGACCCATCAGCGTGTTCGCGCAGGCCACGGCCCGCACCGAGCGAATCACCCGCGTGCCGCCCAGCGCGTTCTGGCCGGAGCCACAGGTGGATTCGGCGATGCTGCGAATCAATCTGCGCGCAGGCGACAGGCTATCTCCGCTTGTGCGAGAACAACTCACCACCATCGTCCACCACTGTTTCAACCACCGCCGCAAGATGCTCGGCTGGACGCTCAGCCGCGTTCTATCCGATGAGCATTTCCACCTCGTCGAGTCCGACGGCCGATGGGACCTATCGCAGCGCCCCGAACAACTCAGCGTCGAGCAATGGGTGCAGATGGCGGAAATGATCGCGATCAGGAATGATGAATGAGGCAATCATCCCAAACGCCTTGCTTTGCAGACGGGCCCGGAAAGGATTCCGGGCCGAGCGGTGAATAACACATCCAGGAGAGCGAACGTCACTGCCCGAAATCTGCCCGTTCAGCCACTGCGCAGGAGTACTCTTCTGGATGCCCCCATGGATCTCAGTGGCTGGTCAGGTACCGCCAGAGCGAATACACAAGACAGTACGATCCGGCCGCCAGGAGAGCCGCTTCGGGGACCCATCTGTCCTTGCTGGGGCGCCGGGCAAGACTGAGCCCCAAGATGACAATCGCCACGAACGCCAACAGCGCCGCATCTCTGTAACTGGACCTGTAATTGCCGCTGGACAAGGTGACATGGCAGAACGCGAAACTCAGAAGCAGGCAAAGGGCGGCGACAAGTCCTCGGATCAGTCGTCGGGCGTTCATCGCACACTCCGATCAAGCGGCAGGCGATGCGGGCCGGGTAAGGATTCCGGGCCGAGCATACGAGCATCGCATGCCCACGCAAAACCGTGGGCATGGCACCCGAGATCAGCGCGCAACTTTACGCCCCTTCGGCGATCTTGCGGAGAAACGCGGCCTCCTTGATCAGGATCTCCCTGCGCTGCTCCTTGGGGAACCGGCCGAGCGACTCATTCTCGACGCACAGATCGCCCTTGTAGGCCGCCTTGCGCAGGATGGCGGCAAGCCTCTTGAAGTCGATGTCGCCCTCATAAACAGGGCAGCAGTACTTGCCGTATTCCCAGCCCATCGGTCGCTGCTTCTCGCGTTCGCTTTCGGGGTACTTGATGCTCTTGCAGTGCGTATGACAGATATATGGGGCCAACTCCTCCCAATAACCGTACAGCTTCGTCAGCGGGTGGCCGAACCAGTAGAAATTGGCCGTGTCCAGCGTCAGGCCGAAGTGCTTTGAGTCCACGCCCTCGAACATCGCCTTGAGAAACTCAGGTTTGTTCGTCGTACCCCCATGGTTTTCCACGCCGAAGCGCACATCCGTCTCTTTGGACACTTCGACAACCTGCTTGCCGGTCTTGATCGCGAACTCAAGAAACTCCTTCTCGTCCTTGATCTTCCGCGGCACAATGTCCAGCCGCACGGCCGGCACGCCCAGTTCCCTGGCCGCGCGAACGGTCATCTTCACGCACGCAAGCTCCCCTTCGAGGTTCTCGTCGAAATGATTATGCAGGCAGAACGCCGAGATCTTCAGGTCGTGCTTCTTGAGATCGTCGCCCAGAACCTTGACATCATCAGGCTTGGCGATGGAGTAGGGTTTCTCGCGCCCGTGCAGGTGCGAACACTGGCCCGCCAGGTCGACCGACACTTCCACGCCTTCAATCCCCATGACCTTCATCGCCGACCAGGCATCCGGCTCACCGGTCTCGGGCAGGTGGGCGTCCCGGCAGGCAATGATCCATCGCGGCTTGGCCGCCGTCTCGGCACCTCTCAACTCGTTCATGCTCATCACACTCACCGCCGCCCCAGCGGCCAGCGAGTCCCTCAGAAAGTCGCGTCGAGTCTGCTGCTTGAACAATTGCATGATCGCTGTTGCTCCTTTGCCCGACCCACGGGCCTGCCCACTTATAAGCCAACCTGATGTCCGCATCAAATCGAGACGCCGGGCTTCGCCGAACCGCTCGCTCAGACCGCCTCACAAGTCTCCGCCGGCAACCAGCAGCGCACCCCCGAGGGCATCTCAACCCGCACCCAGTCCGGCCGCCTTTCGATGATACGCACCTCCTGGCCCATACGGACGGACGGGACAATCACCGAATAGGCCGACCCGTTACCGGAACGACCTTCGCCTGGCTCCACGACTACTGCCCATGGTGCCGGCGGGATCATCGCCGTCATAAGGTCGGAAACGCCCACGACGCCTCCCATCAGCATGAAGGTGACGGCCAGGCGCAACAGCACACGGCGGCGACTCATCAACCCCGCCAGCAGCAGACCGCAGCCGATCGGGTAGGTTGCCAGCATCAGGACCTGCTTCGTCCGGCGAGACAAATCATAGTGCCAGAACATCAGCACCCGACCGATGGACGTCCGCTCCGGAGGCCTCGGCTCGGCATTGATGATCCTGCGAAGCGTCGCCAAACCGGAGCGTACTTCGGGCGTGTTGGCCAGCTTCTCTGCTCGCAGGTACCACAACAGCGCCCGGGCGTTATCGCCCGCGAAGTGATAAGCATTCCCGGTGTTCACGCAGAGATTGACGCTCGCCACGCCTTCGGCGGCAATGCCGGCGAAACGGCCGGCGGCTTCGTGAAACATCCGTCGGGCTTCGACAGGGTCAGACTTCTCCTCTGCCAGGCGCTTCTGCGCGGCCTCGAACAGTGCCTGGGCTTCGGCGAATCGCTCCTCCGCGGATGCCCCCCGTGCGCGCGCACCGCCGCTTGCCGCCGCGAAGGCAACAAGCAACACGAAACATGATCGGGAGATCCACGTCATCGTATCGAGTCTTCTTCACCGTCCGCGGAGCAATGGCACACTGGCCCAAGCAGCCGCATTCGCAATTCCCAACTCCTCACTCTCAATTCTTCGCCAACCGCTCGGTTTTGGTCAGCACCTCGCGGGCCTGACGAATCAACCGCTCCTTCTCAACCTGATCCACCGCTCCGACCGCAAATCGTCCGGCGTCGCACTCGGTCAGCAGGCTCAAAGCTGCCGTTCGCAGCTCGCTCCCCGCCCGTCGCTCGTCGAGCAACCGCCCCAGGTCATCGGCTGAAATCTCCCCGGGCGGGAGGCCAAACGTCAGCCGCAAGAAGGCCTGCACGATCTCGGCCAGCTCAAAATGAAACCGCTCCGCCTCGCCTAAACGATCCAGCGAGGTCAACAACCTCGCCTGCGCCCGGCGAACCTCGCTCATCGGACGCCGCCGCTGAAAGACCCCGATGCCCACGCGCACCAGTAGCACGATCGCAGGCCCACCTGCCAATACCAGCAACAAGCCGTTCAGACCCAGCGGTTCAGCGCGAACCAAACTGCCGAGAGAATCGAAATTCGCACCCAGCGCCGCCGCCGGCTCATCCTCCCTCGCCGTGCCACTTGCGACCGCCGCCTCCCAGGCCGGTTGCGTTCCGCTCCGGACCTGCATGGCCTGCGCCCCGACCAGCGACCCCGCGCGAACCTCAATGGGAATCGGCAGACTGTAGACCGTCTCATATTGCTGTTTCTGATAGTTGTAGAAAACCAGCGGCAGGGCGGGAAGCTCGCTAACCCGTTCGCTCCGCGGACGGATGATCTGTGTGAAGGTAATGGTGTTGCCTTCGATCTCGCCGCCCGAAACGGTCGGCGACACGTCGAAATCACGGGTCAGCTCCGCCACCTCGGTCAGGACAGGCGGCTGGAACTGCGGGCCGACACTCTCGCCCGTGATTTTCATTGTCAGCGTCAAAGGCGACATCGCCGCGGCCGTGGTACGGTCCAACGAAGTAACGAATGCGAAGTTCGCGCCGACCGCTCCGCGATACCCGGCCGGGGCGGTCTTGCCCCGGGGATCAACCACACGGTGAGGCGGCAGATCCGCCACGCGGTCATAATCGTTCGTCGTGTCGCTCCGGAAAACGAATCCCACATTCTGCCGGCGGATACTCACCTGAAGACGCAGGATCACCCGCACCCCTGTCAACTGTACCTCGCCAGCCGCCAGAGGCGTGATCTTCAGAGCAAAGCGTATTCGCTGCTCCTTCTGGCCCCCATACTCGCCGCTGCCGACCAGCACGGTCAACTTCCCCTCGGGAGCCAACTCAACCTGCATCGGCCGCCCTCTCCAATCCGGATAGGCAAGGTCATTGACGGGCTCGACCTTGATGTAGGACTTGTCTGCAAACCCCGCCTTCGATAGATCCAGCGCCGCCGCAACCAGGTTGCCCCGGTAGAACACGTCGTAATCCACAATGAACGGCTCGCCGATGGCGCTCTCGTCGCCGCGGGCCTTGCCGGTAAAGGCGAGGATGCCGCCTTCACCGCTTTGCCTCACCGAGAACGAAATCGGCTGTGTGAGCGGCACCTGCCGACCGTCGCCGAGCTTCAAGGTCGTAATCACGGGATTGCCCGGCTCAACGCCGCGGACGACGAAACTGAAAGTGGTCGTCCCCGTCACACCGTGGGCAGGCTCTCCCACGGACTTGATTTCAAGGCCGGGCGGCGCCACCGGCGTTGGCTCCGACTCGGCGCTCAGACCAAGAGTATCCAACTGAAGAGTTGCCTCCTCGCCGATCACCAGCGATTGCGAAGAAACCCGCGTCCCGACAATCACAAAGGGCGAAACGGTCAGCGTGACCTCGTCAGCGGAAACACCCGCAAAGCTGATTCCCCTGATCTGGAAGGTCCCAAGCTTCGAAGCCGTCACGTGATAACGGAACACCCGAACCGGAACGCCCTGGTTGTCTTGCTGAATCTGCGGATCGCCCGTCGATGTGATGGTTAATCCTTCAATGCTCGGCAACACGGGTCGAGCACCGGGGCGATGCCCCTGAAAGGCAAGAATAAGGGTGGCCGGACGACCGACAAGTGTTTCCTTTGGATTCAGTTCGGCGGCAATGCATCTGATCGGGGCCTCCTTGACCCGCAGCGTGAAAGGCCCGCGCGTGACCGTTTCCTCGCCGACCTTGACCGCCACCGCGGGAATCTGGAACGTGCCCGGACGAGTCGGATTGACCAGAAATCGATATGATCGCTGCACCCTGCCGGAGATCAGATCGTGTATCACCGAAGGGGAACCGTATCTCGTGATGTGTACTCCTTCCACGGCCTCGACGCTCGGCCACTCGCCGGTGTCATCTTCAACACTCACCGTGAGAATCGTCTGGGTACCGAAATAGATCGTTTCCGGGTTCAAACCGGCGTTGACCTGCACGGCCGATGCGGCCGGTGACGCCTGCACAAGCCACGCCGCGGCCAGAGTCAACAGCCCCATCCTGTTCAGATGACGCCGCGCAAATGGCAAGAGACCGCAAGCAAGCCGCAACACCTGCCGGCTGCCACTGGCGGCTTGCTGCCTTCGCGGTCGAAGCGGCCGCTTCGGTGGAGGAGGCGCCCCGTCAGGGTTATCTCGCTCCCGACCAGACCCGCCGGCTGGCCGTCGGGACCACTGCCTCGCTTGTGTGGTCCTGTCCGAGACGGTTGCCATCACCATCACCAATCCTTGATCACCGTTCGCGGGCGGCGCTGATGGAGCTGACGTTCAACTCCCCGGCGCTGCTTTTCGGCCTGCTCAAGCGCCCGCTGAATGTCCTGCCTGTCCCTCTGCTGTTCCTGTTGCTGCCGATCTTCTTGATCCCGCTGATCGTCCTGCGGCTGCGACTGCGGCGGTTGCAGGACCATCAGTGCCTTGATCAGTTCCTCCAGCGCCTTGGCCTGGGGCGCCTGGACCGGACCGCCGGACTTCAGCGGCTTGCGGGAGTTCTCAACCGAAGCCTTGTTGAGACCCTCAATCGCCTGCGTCATCTGTTCGTCAGCAGCGCCCACGTGCTTGCCCGCCTCGATCAGGGCCTGCACGCGCGATGGCTGTGACGCCGGCGGAGCGCCGGCCGGTTGCGAGGCCGCCTCCGCCGGGATCTCATCGCGAATCTGTGCCGCCGCCTTGCCGCAATCCTTCTGAATCTTCTCCTGACGCTCCCGGAATCCGTCGGCGACCTTCGATGCTCGCGGAGCCAGCAGCCTCGTCTTTAATTCGGCGGCCCACTTGCGAACCTCGTCAAGCGGCGAGGGCTTCTTGGATTCATCGACCGGTTGGTCACCCGCCTCCACCTTGACCTGCGAATTCAGCTCCGCCTGCTTCACAATCAGTTCCTGCAATCGCTGCTCGATGGTCCGCGGCAGCAACTCCATCGCCTCGTCGATCATTCTGAGCAGCTCATCCTGGGCCGCCAGTGTGTCCTTGCGGCTGCGCTCCGTGATCGCTTTCAGACATCGCTGCCCCGTCTCCGGTGCGGGCTCCAGAATCTTGGACAGCTTCTCGTTCAGCTCACGATCAAGCATCGGGTTTCCCTGCTGCTCCTGGGGCACCTGGGCCTCATCAGCAGGTCGGGTCGAGAGAATTCGAAACTGGTTCTGTAACAACGTCAAGGTACCGCCTACAACGGCTTGCTGAACAAAGATGCTGGTTTTGTCTGCGTCCCACTTGGCGTCCTTGGGCCACTCGACGTCTCCCAGCAGCGGATCGCTGAGCCAATCGGTCTCTTTTTTTACTTCGGCAACCAACCCGCGCAGCACTTGTTGAATCGCCCTTGCTTTGGCCAACGCCGGCGCCGGCTCGAGCGGATAGAGGAACAAGGCCCCGTACATCTGTTCAAGAGCGGCAAACTGCTTGTCCCAGCCGGGTTTGATCTCGCCGTCAAGCAGAAACGCGCACGCGTCCTTCTGCGAATCGACCGCTTTCCTGAGCTGTTCTGACGCCGCATGATAGGCCTTCTCAAGCGGGGTCTTCTCGACCGGCTGGGTGGAAGCTTGCGACGTCGCCGCCCCGCCGGCGTCGGCTTGCTGCTGGCGGTACTGGGCCAACTGATCGGCCAGTTCGCCGGTCCGCTCCATGAGCTTGCGTTGGCCGCGAATGGCGGTGCGCCGTGCGTGACGAACCGCGGCTGCATCCTCCGGCGGTTTGATCACCAGATATCGCGCCAGACTCACCTGCTGATCCTGCTCGGCTATCAGCGATTCCAGATAGGCACGCGGATCCTTCAGAATGTCTTCCTTCTCCTTGGCCTCCGTGGCTCGCCGCAACAAGCCCAGTACGTTGCGGCGAATGATCCGGGCTGCCCGAATGTTGTGTTCGACGTCGTCGTCCGGGCCGACGTCGCGCGCTTGGCGAAACGCCGTGATCGCCTGCAGAAGCTCCTCCGCGATCTTCCCGAGATTCTCGATGTTCGCCGGATCGTCGGGCGCGGGTTTGCGATCCGTCGGCTGCGTGGCCGGAGCCATCAGATCGTTCAGTTTCTGACGGGCACTCGCAGCCCGCGCCAGGCCGACGTTGTAGAACGCATCCTGCTTAAGGTAAGCGGGCACACCCGAGTGACTCGCCGTCTTCTCGAACTGTTGAATCGCCTTGTCGCCGTCGCCCAACTCCATGTGACACAGCCCCATGTTGTACCAGACGGCCGGGTGATCCGGCTCCGCCTCATCGGCCTGCTTGTACAGCTTCAGGGCCTGCTCAAAACGGTTCTGCTCGAATTGCTCCTCCGCATCCAGCAGCAAAGCACGAATGTCGGCCCGCGCGACCACCGGCAGCACCGCGATCAGCCACAACATCACCAGAAGCCACTGGCCCCAGAATCCTCTTCGCTGGCCCCAGAATCCTCTTCGCTGGCCCCAGAATCCTTTCTGGGGCCTTCTCCCTGGCAGAGTCCCACCCTCATGGTCGTGGAACCCGGCGGCTCGCCCGCCAGTGCATGGGCAGTCAAGTTCGCTGGCCCCAGAATCCTTTCTGGGGCCTTCTGCCTGCCGGAGTCCCATCTTCATGGTCATGGAATGCGGACTTCGCTGGCCCCAGAATCCTTTCTGGGGCCTTCTCCCTGGCAGAGTCCCACCCTCATGGTCGTGGAACCCGGCGGCTCGCCCGCCAGTGCATGGGCAGTCAAGTTCGCTGGCCCCAGAATCCTTTCTGGGGCCTTCTGCCTGCCGGAGTCCCATCTTCATGGTCATGGAATGCGGACTTCGCTGGCCCCAGAATCCTTTCTGGGGCCTTCTCCCTGGCAGAGTCCCACCCTCATGGTCGTGGAACCCGGCGGCTCGCCCGCCAGTGCATGGGCAGTCAAGTTCGCTGGCCCCAGAATCCTTTCTGGGGCCTTCTGCCTGCCGGAGTCCCATCTTCATGGTCATGGAATGCGGAACGGATTCCGCCGCGTGAGGGGGCCCGAAAGGGATTCCGGGCCGAGCGGACGACAGCGTGCCGCCGGCGGCTCGCCCGCCGGCGTCCTCTCTGCCCGAATCCGGCACGGGCAGACACGCCGCCCGTGGCACCCATGCGCCCATCCGCGCAGACCTGTTCACCTGGATCGGTCCACGGGCGATCATCGCCCAACCCCCGCCCGCGCTACGGGCCGTTGCTCGCTGATCAACGTCGAGAGCACCACCAGCACGACGCCGATGCCTACAAACAATTGAAACTTCTCCTGCCACACCGTGATCCGTACGTCCTTGGTCTGCATGCCCTGCTTGGCAATGACGTTCTTATAGATGTCCGTGAGATCCACGTTCGACGCCCCCGCGGCCAGGTAGCCGCATCGGTCCGGCAGATCCGCCACAATGCTCCGCAGCGACGCATCATCAAACTTGGTGATCACCTCCTGATCCTTGTATTTCAAAGTGGTTATCTTTCCGTCAACTTCGATCGGAATCGGCGCACCGGCGGCCGTGCCCAGGCCGATGATGTAAATGCCGACCCCGAGCCGGTGAGCCAATGCGGCCATTTCTCTGGCGTCGCCCTCGTGACTTTCGCCGTCTGTCAGAATCACCAGAACATTCGCGTTACGATGACTGTCCGGCTCCTCAACCTTGAGTTTCGTCGACGGCTGGGTGGCGGAGGCCTTCTTTTTGTCGTCAACGGCCTGGGTCGGATCCAGACCGAAAACGTTGCGAATGGCTGAATAGATCGCATCACCCAGATTGGTGCCGCCTTCGTCAACGCTGTTGAAAGTGACATCCTGTAACACCCACAAGAGATGCGAATAATTCGGCGTCAGCGGGCATTTCAACTCGCTCGTGCCCGCATACGCCATCAGCCCCACCTGATTGCCCGCAGGAAGTTGCCCAATGAGCGAACGAATCGCGGCCTTCGCCGCTTCCAGACGCGAAGGATCGACGTCGCGGGCACGCATACTGTTGGAGACGTCCAGACAAAAGAGCAGGTTCTGGCCCTGCTGCGGCATCTCGATTTGCCTGGGATCCCATCGTGGTTGCGCCGCGGCCAGAATCAGGCACGCCAAACCCACGCACAGGACCGCAAACCGCACGATCGGCCGTCCGATCGAACGGCGCGGGCACACGTCATCCAGCAGCGACTTGGACACAAACAACGACACCGCCCTCTGTCGACGGCGCAGATCGAATCCGAACAGTACCGCCGGCGGCACCAACGCCCACAACCATTGCAGGGCCTCCGGATGGTTCAGGTTGAAGAATTCCGCACCCATCTACGGCAACCTCCTCAACCAGGTCAGCCCGAGCAACACCTCCACGCCCAAAAGCGCCAGCGCCGCCCCCAAAAAGGGCCGATACCGTTCCTCATGCGAGAAAACAGCCCGCCCCCCGACGTCGGACTTCTCTAAAGCGTCGATCCGTTCATAGATCGCTTCAAGCTGGTCGCCGCTGGTCGCCAGGAAATGTTCGCCTCCGGTCCGCCTGGCCAGCTTGCGGGCTTCGTCAATCGCTTTGTTGACCGCCGCCGCCTCCCGCGGATCAACCAAAGGCCCGAACAAACCCCCGCCGCCCGGAACAATAACCTCGATCGTCCCATCGGGACGCTCGCGATACCGCTGATGAGACAGAATCTGGACAAAATAGGCCCGGATGCCCGCATCGATGAGTTTCTTCATCGTTTCTTCGTCGGGGTATTCGGCATCCCGCCGCCCGCCGCTCACCGTAGGCTCACCGTCGGTCAGCAGCACCAGAACCTTGCTCTTGACCTCGTACTTGCGACGCCCCGCACTCGGTCGGGCCAGATCCTCGTCGAGCATGATCAGCTTGTTCGCTGCATATTCGATGGCCGCCTTCAAGTCGGTTAACTGCATCGGGTTTGTCTTCACGACGGGCCGCCCCCAGTTGTCGCGCAGCACGCGGCCACGCTCGTCGGTCTCCAACGCAGCCTTACGTATGTCATCCGTCGGCTGGCCGTACTCGTCGATGAAAGGCTTCTCGAACGAGAGCTGCTTTACCATGTTGCCGATCGATTCGTGATCGAGGCTGAAGGGGTGATCGGTTCGCGGATAGGTCGCAAAACTGAACAGGCCGATCAGATCGTTGGGCCGGCCCTGCAGGTTGCCACGCCCCCCTTTGACGAACGCCTCGAACAAGTCCTGTGCGATCTTGAACCGCAGCTCCAACTTCTTCTCGTACATCAGCTTGCCGTTCGGGTCGCCCATGCTGCCCGAGCGGTCCAACAGCATCGCGATCGCCAGGCCCTGGCTGGGAAGCTCTTGCGTCTCCAGCTTGCGGACCGGCCGGGCTAATGCCACGATCAGCAGCAACAAGGCCAGCGCGCGCAGAACAGGCAACAGGATGCGGCACCGCTGACGCAGGCTCTTTGGCAACCGCTTGAGGTTGCGAACCGACGGATAACGCAGGGCGGCCGTCACAGGCCGTCGCCGCAGCACAAACAGGTAGAGCGGCACCAGCAGCACCAGCCAAAGCGCGTGCGGGTTGGCGAACTCGATGAACCTCATCGCCCCCCGCCCTCCGTCCGACTCGTCTGACGGACGAATCGCTCGGCCGTCTCAAACGCTCGCCGCATCGCCGTTTCGTCCGCATCCAAGCGCGCAAACTTCACCTCGTCCGCCGCGGTCAGGAAAGGCTGCAGCACTTCTCGATGCCGAGCTAACTCGGTCGCCGTCGCCAGGCTGGCAAGGAATTCCTCCGTGGTCTGCTCCGGGGCCCGCAAGCCGAACGCCGCCTCCACATAATCCCGCACGATCTCCGTCACCCCCACGAAAAACGGCTCCACCTTATGCCGCCCGATCAGGTCGCTGCGCTCCAGCTCCCGCAGCCGTTTCAGAGCAATCTCGTGAGCGGGCGGCGGCGGAGGCTCGACCTTGGGACGCCGCACCCACCACACGATCGCCACGACCAGTGCGGCCGCGATGGCCACCGCGCCCAAAGCCTTCGGCCAGATGCGTCGCCGCATCGCCTCAATACGATCGGTCTCGATCAATCCCCGGGCAGGCCGCAACGCAATCGCGTCTCCGCCTAGCTCCGTTGCCGTTACCGTCACCTCAACCGGCTCGATCTCCAGCCGCTCCTCCTTCACCTCGCCGACTTTGTGGTAGTACGCCTCCATCGCCGGAAACCTGAGCGCGCCCTCGAATTCCGGTTCAATCTCATACTCGCGCACCTGCCGCCGTCGGTCGCCTTCCTTCGTTTCCCGCTCGTCGAAACGCGTCAGAATCGAGCCGGGAACGTCATCAGGAAACGCAATGTCCGGGAACTCGGCCTCATATCCCTCGGCCACGTCCAAGGTCATCCGGCAAACCAGTGAGTCGGCCGTGGTAATCGATCTGGCCGACACCTCAAGCGCGAACTTCACCGGACCGGAACCATACCATTTCGATATCTCGAAGCCCTCTCCGCGCGCCGCCTCACCGCCGTTCGTCGCCTCCTCCTTGCTACAGGAGGTCAGCGCCGGCGGCATCGATGCGATCAACAGAACCAATAACACGAAACGAGACATCTGACCCGATTGCCATTCCCTTCAGGCTGAGAGCTCACAGCTCCTTCTCAATGCTTCATTCTCCGCTCGCGGCGGCGGAAAAAGGCCATCACATCCTTCATGTACGGCCGATCGGTCGAAATCTCCAGCGAGTCGGCACCCATCGACCGCAGCAGCCCGGTCAACGATCGCTGCTCCTGGCGGCCGGCCTCCGAGAACAGGTCGCGAATCCGGCTCCGCCGCGTGTCAACGACCACCCGCTCGCCGGTCTCGGCATCCTCCAGTTCGATCAGCCCGACGTCCGGCAGCGATGTCTCTCGCGGATCGGAGATCCGAACCGGAATCAGGTCGTGCCGCGTGCGAGTCAGGGCCAAATCCCGCTCGAAATCCTCGTCGATAAAGTCCGACACCAGGAACACAACCGCCTTGCGTTTCAGCACCTTGTTGAGGAACTCCAGCGCCCCGGCCACGTCGGTCCCCCCGGCCTGCGGCTCGAAGCTGAGCAACTCGCGAATCACCCGAAGCACGTGACGCTTGCCCTTCTTGGCCGGAATGAACTTCTCAACCCGATCAGTGAAGATCAACAGACCGATCTTGTCGTTGCTCTTGATCGCCGAGAACGCCAGCACCGCGCTGATCTCGGTCGCCAGGTCGATCTTCAACAACTCGGAGCTTCCGAAACGACCCGACAAGCTCACGTCCACCAGCAAGATGACGGTCATCTCTCGCTCTTCGACGTAACGCTTCACGTGAGCCCAGCCGGTACGCGCCGTGACGTTCCAGTCGATCGACCGGATGTCGTCGCCCGGGATGTACTCGCGAACCTCGTCGAACTCCATCCCGCGACCCTTGAACACCGAACGGTACTCGCCGACGATGACATCATTGACCAGTTTGTCGGCGCGCACCTGGATCCGCCGCACCTTCTTGAGCAGCTCGCGGGTCTTCTCGGCGGTATCCGGCTTGGTCGGCATCCCTCGGGCCTTATCAGCTTACCCTGCCAAACAGCAAAGAAGCATGGGAATAAACCTTCGGACTTCCGGTTCCCTGCGCCATCCTCGTTTCGTCATTCGGACTTCAAGCTTACGGTACGCGGATCGAGTCAAACACCTTCTTAAGGACGTCCTCCGCCCCCATCTCCTCCGCCTCAGCTTCATAGGTGAGAATCACACGGTGACGCAGCACGTCCATGCCGATAGCCTTGACGTCCTGCGGCGTGACATAACCGCGGCCCTGCATGAAGGCGTGCGCCTTGGCCGCCAGCGTCAAAGCGATCGACGCCCGCGGTGACGCACCATACTCAATAAGGTTCGCCAGTTCGGGCAACTTGGCCGCCGCCGGGTCACGCGTCGCGAATACGATATCAATGATGTAATCGCGTATCTTCTCATCCACGTAGATCTCGTCCACGATTCCCCGCAACCGCAGAATGTCCTCCGGCCGTATCACCGCGTTCACCTGCCCGTCCGGCTTGGTGAACGACATGCGGTCCACGATCTGCCGTTCCTCATTGCGCGAGGGATAGTCGATCTTGAGCTTGAGCAGAAACCGGTCCACTTGGGCCTCCGGCAGCGGGTACGTCCCTTCCTGCTCCAACGGGTTCTGCGTGGCCAGAACCAGAAACGGCTCATCAAGCTTGAAGGTCTGCTCGCCAATCGACACCTGACGCTCCTGCATGGCCTCAAGCAGAGCCGATTGCACCTTCGCCGGTGCCCGGTTGATCTCGTCGGCCAGGATGATGTTGGCGAAGATGGGTCCCTTGCGGACAGTGAACTCGCCGGTCCGCTGGTTGTAGATCTGCGTGCCGATCAGGTCCGCCGGCAGCAGGTCCGGCGTGAACTGGATCCGCTGGGCCTTCGCCTGGATGGCCCGACCCATGGTCGTCACGGTCAGGCTCTTGGCCAGCCCCGGAACGCCCTCCAGTAACACGTGCCCGTTCGAAAGCAGCCCGATGACCAGCCGCTCGATCATGTAACGCTGACCAACGATCACCTTGCCGATCTCGTCGATCAGCGCGCGGATCGGGGCACTCTCGGCCGCCACCAGTTCTCCGATTCTTTTCACATCCGTCGCCATAGTCGCAACCCTCAAAGACTCTGCCCTTTCCGGGCTCCGTAAGTCGTTTAATAGCAAGGGGTACCAATGTACTTTCGGCTGTCGAGGTTTTTCAAGTTGGTACGGGCATACCCCCGGCAGGGTTCAGGGTTCTCTGTGAAGCTTCTCCCATTTCTCCTCCGGGTCAGGACGCCGAACGTAACAGGGAAGCAGATCGCCGCCGGGCGTATATCGGCCGGCCTCAGCCAGACGAACGCCAACCCGCACCACATTCTCGGCCTTCCCACCCCACAGGCCCGAATCAAGCACCATTGCCCCACTTTCGGTGATCGCCTGTCGGTGATGAGCGATCCCCTCCCCCAGAACGGCCAGCGGACGCGGGCAGCGGGCCAGAAAGGCCTGTGGGGTATCCATCCGGGTGTCGCCGGCAGGCGCGTACCACCCGTTCCGCAACTCGAAGGCCTCGCAAAACACCCGTCCGCTCTTGGCGTCCAAAATAACCGCCAGGTGCATAGGCGGGGGAATAAGCGACAAGGCGTTGCACGCCAAACACTCCAGCGTCGGCACGGCCACGACCCGTGCCCCAACCGCCCAAGAGAGCGTTCGGGCCACGGTCACGCCGACCCGCAAGCCCGTAAAGCTCCCTGGACCGATCGAAACAAATACGTCGGTGAGCGAGTCTCCCGGCCAACCTGCGCCTGCAAGCATCCTCTCCACTGCTGGCATCAACTCCGAGGCGTGGGCGTGGACCCCCAGCGGACCGGCCGCCGCCACAATCTGCCCGCCACCCGTCGCCAGTGCCACGCTACCCGATCTGCCGGAGGTTTCGATGGCGAGAATACGACACGCCTCGGTATACATGGTGGACATTCTAGCCCCAGCAGGGGCAACCCGCGAAGAATCGGTTCCCGACACTTGCATCTACGACCCGAGCGGTAGATTCATGGCCCACGGAAAGCATTCCGCATCGGCCAGCTGGCGCCAGAGCACAGGACTTGCCGCGCACTTCGGTCCCGCGCTGCCCTGCCGCGGGTAGTTGCTGCCCCTCCAGCCAAGTGCCGAAAACACAGACTTCGTGACCGCTCAGTCCCAAAAAGCGCCGGATCAGTGACCCTGATGGCCCGTTCCCGCGGGCGGGGAGCAGATCACTTGCCCGCATATCCAATTCTATAATACTTTGTCAACAATAAAGATACGCCACATTCAGCACTTGATCGAAGCATCGTTTGACGAGTGATCTTCTTCGAGGAAAAGTTTCTTAGGGAAATCAGTATTTTCCCTTGCATTAGGACCGATCTGGTGCTATACTTAATAGCACCTAATAGGTCCCGATAGCGAAAGGGATGCGACCATGAGATCACAAGCAGCAAACAAGACCCAAAACACCAATCGTTCGGCAAAGAATCCCTGGTATGCACCTGATCCACGGATTCGCAGCAAGGCAGCCGTTCGTGATGCACTGAACGTGGTCGATTTCATACGCACGGGCACTGGCATGCCGGAAAAACCGAGCGATCATCAACTGTTCATCGCCATGCACACGTGTGCCTATATGGCCAATAAGTCGCTGCGCGACGCCGGCGGCGAGCATGCAGCCTGGACCGAGCGGTGGTTCATGATCCGTGAGTACATCGTTCAGCAGAACCTCGGGCTGGCCTATTCGATGATGAGCCGTTTCAACACGCGCTTGATTGACGAGGATGATCTGCTGAGCGACGCGATGCTGGGCTTAACACGAGCAGTGGACCGGTACAACCCCTGGCGGGGATACCGCTTCAGCACCTATGCGTGCAACGTCATCGTCAGGGCCCTGATGCGACGGGGCAAGCGGGAACGCAACCGGCGCCGACTGTTCCCGGTCCAATACGAAGTCTCGCTGGAGCAACCCGACAGCCTGCCCGACACCGAGCGGGAGCTGTATGTCGAACGTCTCAGCCAGGTGCTGCGGAACAACATGGGCCAATTGACCGATTTGGAGACTCGCGTTCTGGCTCAGCGTTTCACGGGCGAGCATCACGATCGTTCGACTTTTCAGGAAATCGGTGAGATGGTGGGGCTCAGTAAGGAACGTGTACGGCAGATACAAAACATCGCCATCAGGAAACTCCGTCAGGCGCTGGCAGCCGACCCGGTCCTTCAATGACGCGCCAATCAGGCCGCCGTCGGTTTGCAGACCGTTCCTGTTGCGGTCGGAGCGGCCTCAAAGCGGGGGTACTTTCGTGAGGCTGCCCTTGGCTCGCCAACCGAAACAGGAAGTTGCCTCTGACAGGCATGAGCGGAGCCCATTGCCCGAGCCAAGTCCCAATCCGTTGCTGCTCCGACAAAGGCTCCGCCGGTGCCCCGACGAACCCGATATCCTTGTCAGCCAGACGGGCTTCTCTGCGGCAACGCTATTGCCGTGGGTATGCGTTCAGTTGACAAGTGTTCACGCGTGAGCCGCTTGCTGGCTCTTGGCCAGCGTGGCGTTGATTTTTTCCGCCAGGGTTTCTGCAGTGAACGGCTTGACGACGTAGTTGTTGACCCCGGCCTTAATGGCCTCGAGCACTCTGGCCTTCTCCGCTTCGGTGGTGCACATCATCAGAGGCATGCTCTTGTCCGTTTCGCGTATCTTGCGGACAAGCGTGATACCGTCCATGTTGGGCATGTTCCAGTCAATCAGCACCAGATCGGGCCGCTTCTCGGCAATGATCTTCAGAGCCTCGACGCCGTCACCGGCCTCGCTGATATCCGTGTGTCCGAGCTGGGCGAGCACATTCTTCTGAATGTTTCGGATAGTCCTGGAATCATCGACCAGCAGTATTCTCATGGATTGAACTCCGCTTCAGCCAGCCACGGCAGCCACCGGCGCCGACGCCGTTGCCCCCGTCTTCTTCTCAACCACCATCGCCACCTCGACCGCGAACCGGCCGAGCGGGCTGTCACAGGGAATCACCAGCCGGGGGGTGATCTTCGACTGGAGCACCTCGTGGTCGCGCCCGATGATCACGCTCGGCAATGAGATGCTGACTGAGAGACCCTCGAACTGGGCCTTGGCCTGTCCGGCCACCATGTTCGCGAGTTCTCCCAAAGCATCCGAGAAATCGGGATGTTGAGGTGTCAGTTCATTTCCCGCGAATTTCGAAGCCGTCTTGACAGCGGCGTCCGTGCGGAAGCACAGGATGACGCAACCGGCCGCGTCCCCCGAGAAACCGATCACCGCCGAGACATCGGCATTCGACTCGTCGGGAGCCCTCAGACGCGGCTTGCTGATCATGATGTCCGTGCCCAGCATCGTCCTGAACACGTGCTTGACCGCCCCGATGAAGGGATTGATGTATCTCACGTCCATGACACGCATACCTCTCGTCTGGCCTGCCGGATACTCGATAACCCCGTTTCAGTGGCACTGCTTCCACGGCACGGGACACTTCCATATCGGTATGCGGTTTGAGAGGCTGAATCTGACGGGCGCCCAGACTGCGTTTTAATCCACCGCCCTCCGGCGCGATGACACGTTATCAGACGCGCACCACATTCGGGCGCCATCAGAGCGTTCGCAAACTGCGGGCCTTGGGCGCGGCGGGCCGCCGAAGGCCCGTGACGATCTGCGTGGGGGCCACTGGCATCTCGTCTGGCAGAGTCTTGGGCTGCCCAGGCCCCACGTACGGACAGGCCGCCTGCGGCACCCGAAGCGCGCTCCCTCCGGCTATGTCGCGTGCCCGGCCGCCGACATCGGTGTCTCGGACGCGGTTCTTGGCCACGGACCTCCGGGCCAAATGATCTCAAAGTGCCTCGGAATGAATATGTTAAGTTTTTTTCTTCTTTCGGGTTGCCGGTCGCAATCAAAGATACTAGTGATTATTGGCCACAGTACAGAGCATCATGCATGAACCACAGACGTCAGACCAAACAGCGAGCTGCGATCCTGGAAGCTCCGAGGAAGTTGAGAAGCCAACCCACAGTAGCCGCGCTTCCTTCGTTTGTCCCGAGCCAGTTGCCGCGGATCTGCCTCGGAACGGTCTGTGACAACCTCGTGGCCTCGTCGACGGATGCAAGCATTCGGAGACTTGTCAGCGGGCATTTTGAGGCCCGCTTCCACGCCGGTGCCGCCGCGCTTGGCCCCTCGTCCGGACGAGCGGGCCTGAGATCGATGAGACAAACCCAGGAGTCGCGAGAGCCTGAGAACCACGCGGGCATGACGGCCCGCCTACAACCTTTTGAACTAAGGAGCCAAAGAAATGAACAAGAAGATCGAGAATGCGTTTAACAAGCAAATCAACGCGGAGTTGTACTCCTCATACCTCTATTTGGCTATGTCGGCCTGGTTGGAATCCAAGAACTTCAAGGGCATGGCCCACTGGATGCGTGCCCAGGCTGCCGAGGAGCAGGCCCACGCCCTGAAGTTTTATGACTTCATCCACGACCGGCAAGGCCGCGTGAAGCTGGCGGCCATCGACGAACCCCCGGCCGAATGGATATCGCCGGCGGCGGTTTTCAAGGATGCCTACGAGCACGAGTGCAAGGTCTCGGCTCTGATTCACGGCCTGGTCGATCTGGCGGCCGCCGAGAAGGACCACGCCGCCTCAAGCTTCCTGCAATGGTTCGTCAACGAGCAGGTGGAAGAGGAGGCCCACGCATCGGAGATCGCTGAGAAGCTGAACATGATCGGCGACAGCAGGGGCCCGATCTTCATGATCGACTCCGAACTGGGAAAACGCGGCAACTGAGCCCGCGGTTTCTGTTGTGTCAGAAAACGCGCATGAAATCGTGTGTGCGGCGATTCCGGCCTGCGATCAGCAAGCTGGTCCGCGAGCGCGGACCCTGCCTCCCTTTACTCGACCAGCGTATCGCCGTCTGCCGGATCGCGCGTCCGCTTGGTCTGGACGGCCGTCAGGCGGTTCTCCCTTGACACGACGGGTGGTGCCGCCGCGAGCCAGAGGCTCCAACGCTTCGCGTTGCCCGGCGAGTCAAGGGTCCGGCGTCGTAGAAATACCAGAACCTCTCGTCGTCGCTGCTCGATTCTGGGGCATGCACCTGGGCTGCCGTGCAGCCCGTCTCGCCCGGCCAGACGCGTCGTGTCAAGGGTCAGTAGGCCGTGGGACTCGGCCCCCATGGTTGGCGGCAGGTCTGGCGACCTGCCCTACGGGCCAGTCCACCGTCCGCCCCAAGGTGCCTGTTCAGGGCTCATCCGCAGGCGTCCTCCATGAAGGCATAGCACAGGATGTGGGTCATGATAAAGAAAGCGTCCTCAAGTCGACCCATGTGGCTCGACGGCACGGACAGTGGCAGCGTCACGAGGTCCTTGAGGCGGCCGCCGCTGCCGGTGGTCAGGCCGATCGTCGTGCAGCCGACGCCGTTGGCGAACTCGACCGCCCGCAGGACGTTGGGGCTGTTGCCGCTGCCGCTGATTGCGATCAGCACATCGCCCTTCTGAGCCCAGTTTCGCAGCGGCTCGACAAAGACGGACTCGTAGCTGACGTCGTTGGCGTATGCGGTGATGGTTGCGACGCTGTCCGTGAGGCTGATCATGCGGAAAGGGCGTGTCATCTTCCGGTACGAGGCGCCCTTTACCATGTCGACCACCATCTGCGAGGCGATCGAGGCGCTGCCGCCGTTGCCGCACGAGAATATCGTCCGGTCGGCGTCGCGGGCCTCGCGCAGACAGGCGATTGCCCGGTCCACCGCCGCGGCATCAATCGCCTTCAGCACGCTGTCGAGCTCGTCGAGGTATCGTCGCGAAAAACCTTGTTGCGTCATGATTATGAGTATCCTTGTTGTTTCTGCCACAGGGCCAGACGATCGGGCAACTGGTCCCGGCGGACCGTGCCCGTCGTCCCTAGTTGCTGCACGGTGATCGAGGCGACGAGGTTGCCGATGAGTGCGGCCTCGGGCGGCGTCGCCCCCGCGCAGAGGGCCAGCACGCATCCGGCAGAGGCGCTGTCACCGGCCCCGGTGGGGTCGATTTCCCCGTCGAGCCGCACGCCCGCCACCTCCGTCCACGGGTCGCTCACGAGCATGCCGCGGGCGCCGCGCGTGACGAAGACCGGAACGCCGTTCTGCTCCCGGAGCCGCTTGGCCGCCGCAAGAAGCTCCTCCATCGGCACCTCGTCATCGGGCAACCAAGTCGGCCAGCCCGATGCCTCGAACTGGTTTGACTTGATGATGACGTTGCGGTACTGGCGGATTCGCCGCCGGCTGTCGGCCCAGAAGACCACCTTCGGGAATCTCCGGGCACGTTCGGCCAGCATCTCCCGCACCGGCGTCGTCACCACGCCGCATTCATCCATTTCGATCTGGTCCATCACCACGAGGGCGTCGATCTCGGGCAGCAGAGCGTCGATCGACGCCATGATCCGCCGCTGCAGGTCGGGGGGCGTCGGCGTACGGTTTTTCGTGTCGAAACGGGGGTGCTCTCCCGTCAGACTGAGGTCCGTGATGTCGCGCGGTTTGAGGTACTGCGGCGTGTGTCGGTCGGCCCCCATGTGCAGGTGGTTGTGCGTGCAGCCCAGGGCCGTCAGGGCCTTCCTCAGGTCGTACCCCTCGCCGTCGTCGCCGGTCAGGCCGATGGCGTGGAGCCGGCCCGCTCCGAGCGAGGCGAGGTTGATCATCACGGTGCCGGCGGCACCGGGGCTGGTGCGGACGTCGACCACCTGGTGAGCCGTCTTGCCGCTCTCGACGCTGACGTCGGCGATTCGCGGATCGATGTCGAGGTACTTGTCGAGGAAAAAGTCCCCCAGCACGGCGACGCGCTGCCGGGGAAAGCGGTCGATCAGCTCCGCGAGACGTTCCTGGCTCAGGTTCGCTGCGTTCATCGCTCCGGCTTCCCGGGAAGAGACTGGGACAAGGTCAGGAGGAAGTCCCGATTGTCCGCCGACAGGTACCGCATGGTCCCGCCCATGCGGCTGAACGTCTTGTTGTAGCGGAGGTAGTAGGCGGGGTCGGACTCCGGTGGCTCGCCCTTGGACCAGTCCCAGCGGGTTGGGGCAAGGTCGACCACCAGGATGTAGTGACCGTCGATGTGCCGCCCTTGGCGAATGGCGAGGTTCTGCGCCATCGACATCGATTTCTCGAACACCATCGGGCTCATGACCGCCGAGCCGATCGAGACGTACACGCCGCCCTCGATCCGGCTGACACTCTCGGCGAAGGTGAGGAAGTCTCGGATTGCGGTCCGGCCGAGGCAGGCGCCGTGGTTCATCGGGTGCGTATAGATGATATCGTGGCCGATCATCGGGTGGCCGGTAAAAGGTACGCCGAGGCGAAACGCCTGTGCCTGAGCGCTATAGCGCTTGAACGGGTGCGGCACGGCCATCGGACCGGCCGGCAGCCCGAAGCGCCGAACGACGCCGAGCAGATCGGCCGCCGCCGCCGCGAGATCGTGGTCGCTGTCGAGGTTAGCGTTGACGGCCGCTATCAGATCGGCCTCCGAAGGGATTGTCAGCCCCTCGTTGTGGATCAGGGCTCCAACCGATTCGCCGTATCCGCGGCCCTCGAACGCCCCGACGTTGATCGCGAGGTTGATGTAGAAACCCGTCTCCTGCCAGTTGCCGAAGCGGCCCTCGTGGACCATCTTCGCGACGTCCTCGCAACTACGCCCCTGATAAGCGAACTCCCAGTCATGGATGATACCGGCCCCGTTGGTTGCCAGGTGCGTTACCCAGCCGTCCTCAATCAGCCGGATGAACACCGGGGCTAGTCCGTTCTTGATCGCGTGAGCGCCGAAAGCGACCATCACCGGGCGCCCGTTGCGCCGCGCGGCCCGGATGCGCTCGGCCACCTCCGCGATCGTGTCGCGGGCCTCCGGGGCCAGCGGCCCCGGCATGCGGTCGGGCGGCACATGGTCCGTCTCGATCCGCTTCTTGTTCTGCCGCGCCGAGAGCGGCTCCATTTTCACGTCGAAGCGATTCAGCCTTGGATAAGGCATCCGACTATCCTCACGCGGCCCGCGCCGCGCCAATGACTTGGCCTATCCTGCGGTCGCCGCATCGCCCCACAGGTACGCCAGCAGCGGATCACACTCGCGAAAGTCGGGGATCACCACGTCCGCCCCCACGCCGATCAGTCGGTCGCGCTTCCATGGGTCGGGCTTGCCGCTGCGGTTGGCCTCGTCGCTGGCGACGGCCACCGCCGTCCCGCCGACGGCCTTGACGTTCTGGATCTCCACGTAGCCGTCGCCGAAGCCCAGCAGCCGCTCGCCTTGCACGCGGTTGGTCTCGAGGATCCGTTCGATCACTTTCGCCTTCGAGAACGACTTGTAGTCGTCGATCGCCCCGTACACGTGCTCGCCGAAGTACGGGTCGAGCCGCAGCAGGCGGACTTCCTCTTTTACATAGTGCTCGTCCGTCCCGCTGGCGAGGTACAGGCGCAGGCCGCGATCGCGTAGCCGCCCGAGTAGCTCGAATGCCCCCGGAACGACCATGTCTTCCGGCGGCATCCGGCCGTCGGCGAGAGCCTCGCGGCGCCAGCGGATCCGGTCCATGAGCCGATCGTGGTACATCCGCTTGTACTCCGCCGGCTCCAGCGGCGTGCCGCCGCGACGACGGACCTCTTCGGCGAGCCGGATCATCTGGTAGATGGTCTGCTTGCCGTTGAGTTCCATCACGAACTCGTGGGCGAGCCTGTAGAGCGTCTGGGGCGACTCGGCGGTGCCGGTGGCCCGGAGCACCTCCACCATCATTGGCACCATCACCTCGGGCCAGCCCTCGCGGATGAGGCTCAACGTTCCGTCGAAATCGAACAGCACGTGCTCGATCGGCTGATCGCGCCGCACCTCGCGGATGATCTCAATGCTGGTCCCGGGCAGAAACCGCGTCGGCCCCGTGGCCGGCACCACGCGCTGGTAGTCTTTCTCCACGTAGGCGACCATCGCGAAGATAATACCTCGGCCCGCGGGCCCTGTCATCCGGCCCGCCCCCAATAACGTTGACGGGCCAGCTTCGACAGCACATACCTGTATCATTATCATTTGCCGAGAGCGCGGTTTACGATTTGAAGGCAGGCCTTTGGCACTGCAAGGTTCTGCGCGCTTTAAGGCGTGGCAAAGCGGTGTTGCCGGGCGGTCATAACCAGCCATCCTGAGGAGCGGGCGTATGGCGTAAAGCGGTTCAAAACCGGCCAAACCCGCCCGCCGGGTCATCGGGTCCTCCGAGCAGGTGCGAGCCTTATTGGTACAATTCGTGTGCCGGCGTCGCCGATGACGAGTTGCTGGCCGATCGCCGCCAACGCCGTGGCAAGCTCCATCCGCGAGCTGCGCCGTGGCCGGGGATCCGTGGTTGAGAACCTTTGGAGATTCCGCCACGGCGGCACCAAGGCTGAGGAGAGGGCTGGCGGGCGGGGACTTGAACGGGGGAGGGATCGGTGCTATTGGCCGAAGCAAGGCGGCGTCCAGAGCATGCCCGACTGCACTTGTCGAGGCATGGGCGTCAAGGTTGCGTGGAATATGAAAGCCAACGAAAAGAACTGCGTCTCCTTTTCAGGGTGCTTTTTCAGTCTGGTACTGCTCCCACTCGCCGTATGGTGCGGCTCATCTGCGGCAGCAAGCGCTGGGCAGGCCGAGGCAGACAGCGTCCACCCCGTCTATCGCCTCAACAGCAGTCACTGGCACGCCCTGGGGCTTTTCGAATGGACGAAAGAGAACCGCAGGTTCTGGGGCGACCGGCCGCTGCCGCCGGACAACCGCTTTGACACTTCAGCGACCTATGAGGGCCTGGCCGGGAAAGTTGCGTGGATTGAGGTGCCCGAGTGGGATCAGGACAACAAGGTCCACGAGATCAGAGAGAAGCTCAAGCCACGAGAAACCAGACACAGCGCGGCGGCCTATCTGTACCGGCGAATCGACTCGCCCGCTGAGACGGACGCCATCCTATACCTCGGCTTCGACGACGGTCTCGTACTGAACCTCAACGGCGAGATCATCTTTGAGCGTTTCTTCTATCGCAACACCGAGCCCCGGCAGGAGGCGATTCCGATTCGCCTCAAGCAGGGCCGGAACGACCTGTTGCTGAAAATCATCGACAAGGATAACACCGGCGGCAGCGCGTTTTGCTTTGATATCAGGCCGTCGCTGCCTCCGGACGAACACGTGCGGCTGCTTGAGGACCTGATTACCCGGCAGTCCAATGAACCCGTGCGCGCGCTTGACACCAGGTGCCGGCTCATGCACCTCTACCGCCAGACCGGGCAATTGGCAAAAGCCGACGCCACCGCACAGGAGGTTTTGTCCATCCAAGCCTCCGTGGCTGAACTGAAGGAAGCCGCCCAGCGGTTTCTCGAAACGCGGCCCGGCGGCATCGGCCGTATCACCGGTTACACCGTTGAAGCACAGCGAGCCACTTTCCACACGGAACGGGGCAAGCTGCACGTCGGCTACTGGCGGGACACGGCTCCGCGGGTGACTTTCGTTCCGACGGACACCGCCTGGCCCTATCCCCCGTCGCACCGTCCGCTGCCCGTCGGCTGGGAGACGCCCAACAAGAGCGGCATCAACGCAGTGACTGATGCCGAGGACCGGTTTGTCGTAAAGGGGATAGCAGTCCCGGTGGAGGTCTTCAAGGACGGTTCCGGAATCGCATTCCTGCACGAAGGTCGCAGGCGATTCGTCGAGTTGGGCATGCGCCCCAGTCTCAAGCGGGTGGTATGGTCACAGGCGAAGACATTCAAAGGCCCATTCGAGGAAATAGTGTTTCACCTCGACACGCGGGAAGGCGTCTTTGGAATGGGGAACCGTTACGACGCCCTCAACCGCCGGGGCAGACTCAACATCATCGGGAACTGCGACCGGGCGTTTGGTGAATCGCACTTCACTCTTCCGCATTTCCTGACCCAGGGTCGCGACGCGCTGTTTATCAACAGCTTCGGCGACGGCGAGATCGGCGTGGACCGACCGGAGGCAGAGAATATGGCCGTCTGCCAGTTGCAGGAGGACGTGATCGACCTGTTCTATTTCGCGGGGCCGCCTCGGGCCCTCGTGCGTCAATACGCCGATCTCACCGGTCATACTGTCATGCCGCCCGATTGGACGCTCGGGGTGTGGATGTCCCGCAACTCCTACGAGAACGAAGCGGTAGTTCTCGATGTAGCCCGCAAGCTCCGCGAGCACAAGGTGCCGGCCCACGTACTGGTGCTCGAGGCCTGGCGTGAGGATGGAAAGGATTGGATGTCCTGGAACACTGAACGATGGCCACGTCACCAGGCAATGTGCAAAACTCTTCATGAGATGGGTTTCAAGATCGTCCTTTGGACCATGCAGTTCCACATCTACAACTTGGCCCGACCGCAACCGTACGAACAGGAAGCTTTCGACAATCGATACTTCGTCATGGACGGCGAGCGACCATGGGGCTACGAGCAGGGCCAAGAGAAGAACTCTTACATTGTCGACTTCTTCAATCCCGCCGCTTGTGCGTGGTGGGAGCGGCAGTACCGCCGGCTCTTCGACCCGGTTATCGGCATTGACGGCCTGAAGACCGACATCGGGGAGAACAACGGCGGCACGACCTGGCAGGGGTGGAAGAACATCAACAACATCTACGCTCTCGGCTACCTCCGCTGCGCCTGGGACATGACCAAAGACATAACCGGCGAGGGGATGGTCTTCGCCCGCACCGGCACGGTGGGCACGCAACGATATCCGATTCTCTGGGCGGGCGACCACAGCGCCTGGTTCCAGGGAATGCAGGAAGCGTTCAATGCGATGATGAACGCCGGCCTTTCCGGCTATGCCTGGACCAGCTTTGACATCGGCGGCCTCTACGGCGATCTCGACAAGGAAACGTATGTACGCATGGCCCAGATGGGAGCATTTTGCCCGATCATGCAGGTCCATGGCCAGGGCCGCCGGGAGCCTTACGACTTTGGCGATTACGGCGAGCAGGCCACCGAGGTGTTCAATCGGTATGCCACGTGGTACATGCGGCTCAAGCCATATCGGATCGCTGCCGGCCGGGAGGCCTGCGAAACCGGCGTGCCGATCATCAGGCCACTGTGGATGGACCACCCCGATGATCCCGAGTGTTACGAGGCCGAGTACGAGTACTTGTTCGGTCCGGACGTGCTCGTAGCTCCGATTGTGTCATACAACCATACGCGTAAAGTGTATCTGCCGCGCGGGCAGTGGATCGACTGGTGGACAGGTGAGCGTATCGTGGGGGGACGTTACCTGCGCGTGACCATGCCGCTGGAACAGGTGCCGCTCTACGTTAAGCCGGGCTCGTTGGTACTGCGTCTCAGCCCCGGTTCGGGCGGCGGCAATGAGAAGTCGGAATAGGGAACCGGGGAAGAGGCGTCCTTTGCGATCTTCGCGATCGCATCCGGAGTATTGGGTCTATCATTCTGTTTGTCTGTTCGTGACGGGGCGGGCGCGCCCCGGGGGCCCGCGAGCGGAGGACCCATAAGGCAACGCGACCGGTTGGGTCCGCGGGAAGTTATATCGTAGGTTCTGTCGTGGCCCTTCGTTGGGGGCCTTGTGGGCACTGATCATCAGGTGTTGCGCCGGCGGGTGGGCAGGCGGATCGCGCCTTTGTGGGGAAAGATGGCATTAACGGGACATGACCGTACCAAGGTGTCGGCGGCGCGATTCCACGATGCGTTCTCCTGCTTCGATCGCTACGCCGGCCAGGCATTCGCTTCGGCGTTCGGTTCCGTCGCTCACTTCGTCGCGCAACACCGGATGAAGGTTCGGATCAGCGACGCGGTGCCCGGCCGTCGCTCCTTCCGGTTCGCCCTGCCCGACGGGAGCCGGGTCACCATCTCCTGTTCCATCGAAGGAATCGATCAGCTAGAGTCTACCTCCGAATGCTGGATGCCGCAAATCGGGCCCGGCTCGGGCGCGCGATCGACCACCGGCCTTCGCGACGCCGACCGCCGATGGGGCGAGGCCTGCATGCTCATGGCCCTGGATAGGTCCGTCCGTCGATGGGTTGAGAACCACAATTGGGCACCGAAGGGCCAGAAGCACGCCTGAAGACCACGAGGACGAGCCCCCCCAGGTCGTTTCCCGTGACGCATTACCGGTCAATCGATCGGGGCAGGGCTTCATTTCGCTCGCAAACCGCCGCAGGGATATAATCCCCCGACAACAACCGGGGACCCGGCACTGGTGGCGTTTTCGGCGCACCGACGGGCAAGGTGCAAGAACCAGCCGCCGAGTCTGCAGAACCGTCGATCTCAAAGGGTGGCAGCACAAGGACGGCCTCATAGTTATGCCTCGATGGCTCTCCAAATGGTTTGAGCGGCATCGGCATCCGGCGTCGCTGGTGCTTCACCTGGTTGGTATTCCGCTGACGGTGGCCGCGGTGCTCCTGGCCGTCGTACAGTTCTGCCAGTGGAGGTGGGATCTGTGGTGGCGGCCGACGAGCTTGCTGATTGCGGGCTATCTGCTGCAATGGATCGGCCATCGGATCGAAGGCAACGATATGGGGGAGTTAATCCTGGTGAAGAAACGGCTGGGCCGGCCGTATGTGGCCGTGTCACCGAAATACGCACGAAAGGCTTTTAGGCAGTCAGACCTCTAGCGGACCTTTCCGACTTATGACCGCGCATTGCATGCGGTTGAAGCCCAATCG
>ERZ795050.1397-NODE-1397-length-31398-cov-6.176563_pt1 | contig 31398 bp, 23 predicted proteins | sample MGYA00375134_ERZ795050 | MGnify/ENA primary metagenome ERZ795050 (study PRJEB30179, sample SAMN05720221) | activated sludge metagenome | isolation source: Anaerobic digester | place: Japan | collected 2015-05-26 ... | reverse complement strand
TCGTCACCTTCATCTACCTGGGGGGCTTTCTCGCCTACCTGATCCATCTGCTTACCGGGAAACCGTTCATCGGCCTCCTCGGCACGGTTGCCCTGGCCGCCGGGTTTCTCGCACACACGGCGGCCCTGCTCCTACGTTGGAAAGCGGCCTATGCCGTCGGCTACAACCACCCGCCCCTGACCAACTTCTACGAATCCCTGATCTTCTTCTCCTGGACGATTATCCTTACCTACATGTTGATGGAGTGGCGAACCCGGACGCGTATCCTCGGTTTGTTCATCGTACCGGTGGCGTTTCTGGCCCTGGCCTTCGCATCTCTTTCCCCGGACATGAACACCCGCATCCAACCCCTCATCCCGGCCCTCCAGAGCAACTGGCTGACGAGCCACGTCCTGACATGCTTCATGGGATACGCCGCCTTTACGACGGCCTTCGGCGCGGGCGTTCTTTTCATGATCGGCGATTTCGGGAAAGGCGGTGCGGGAACATCCGGAATCCGGTCCCTGATTCCCGCGCCGGAGATGTTGGAAGAACTGATCTACAAGAGCGTTCTCCTGGGTTTTATCCTCCTCACCCTGGGCATCTTCACCGGTTCCGTCTGGGCGCATTACGCCTGGGGCTCCTACTGGAGCTGGGACCCCAAGGAAACCTGGTCGCTCATCACCTGGCTGATCTACGCCGTGATGCTGCATACCCGGCTCGTGCGCGGGTGGCGCGGCCGGCGCATGGCCGTGATGGCCATGGTGGGCTTCGGCTGCATGCTCTTCACGTATCTGGGCGTAAACCTGCTGCCGTCTCTGCACAGCTACATGAGCTGACGCCACTCCCAACGCAAAGCGCTATCTTTGTTGGCTGAGTCGTCGGCATCCTCAACGTATATAAAAATACGCCTCGTCGCCTCCTCTCCGCCGCCGCGATATCATCATTGATTGGGGGGCGGCGTTATTCTTAAGAAATCCATAATTTCCTGGATGTCCGGCAATTCCCGGATCGGATACACTTTTACGAAAATGGCTTTTCGCTTCTCGTCCAGGATGACGTTCGCCCGCTCGGAAAAGCCGAGTTTGTCGATGAAAAGGCCCAGCCTCGCGGCAAGCCCGCCGTGGGGCCAAAAGTCCGCCAGGAGATCTATTTTTTCGATGCCGAGGTTTTTGGCCCATGCTTTTTTGCAGGGGACGGAATCCACCGAAATTCCCAGCGGGACGGTGTTGAGCCGGTCAAAGTCTTCAAAGCGGGCTTCCAGCGACTGCATTTGTCTGGCGCAGACTTCCGTCCAGGCCAGCGGATGAAAGGACAGCAGGATTTTTTTGTCCGGCAGTGCAGTCGTGTCCAACGCCGCTTCCGTGTGACTCTTTAACGAGAAGTCACCAAACACATCTCCGACTTGAATTCTGGCCATGATATGCCTCCTGTTTTATCGAATATTTCGCTTTTTCCCTTCAGCCTCCTCCTAATCGATCGTCATCAGCGACTGCCAGCGCTCCCATTCGGTGGCGCGCGGAAGATTGCGTTCCTGAAGCAGCCGGATGATCGGCTTTTCGTTGAATCTCAGGTAGGGATTCATTTTCTTTTCCTGGGCCAGCGTGGAGAAGAGAAAATGAGGATCACAGGTTTGCCGGAAGCGTTCGATTTCGGGATTGTCCGGCTCCAGACGCCGGGCAAACGCCAGGGAATCGCGCACATAATCATGCCCGGCGAAAATGCGCGTATCGTCCGGGAGCGCCATCAGGCGCCGGATCGATTCGAAAAATCCCCGCAGGTCGCCGGTGAAGCAGTTGCCGATCGTCGCGTTGAAAAGGGTGTCGCCGGTGATGAGGTTTTGACCCGCGTGGAAGCAGACGGAATCCCGGGAATGGCCGGGCGTCCGGTAAACGAAGACCGGTTCGCCGTCGACGAAGATCTTTTCCCCGTCGGCAAACGTCGTGCAGTCGAGAAATCCGGCTTTTGTTCTGCGCAACAGATGGTCGTCGCCCGGCGTGTGGTCATGGTGGCGGTGCGTGTTGGTGACGTATGCGAGCGAAAGCCGGTTCTGTTCAAGAAACGTCAGAATTTCCCGCCACGCGCCGCCGTCGATCGCCATCGCCTCGGTCTTTCCGTAAAGAAGATACGCCAGATTGTCTCCGTAGCGGAAGGGTTCGATGTGGAGCATGCCGTTTCCTTTATTTCACGATTTTGAAAATGTCTCTGGCTTTGGGGTCGGCGGCGCTGCCGAGCAGTTCGAAAAGAACCATTTCCGAGGATGTGAGATAAGCGCCGGCGCTTTTGATCGCCTGGATGCCGATCTCGCGATTTTCGGGCGTGCGCGAGGAAACCGCGTCGGTGGCCAGGTGAACCGTGTAGCCGTTCTGCAGGAGGTCCAGCGCCGTCTGGTAAACGCAGACGTGGCTTTCAATGCCGGCCAGAACGACATGGCGGCGCGTGAGGGATTCGAGCTCTTCGCGGAAAAGGGGATTGGCCCAGCAGCTGAACGTCTCCTTGGCGATCGGTTTTATGTTTCCCAGTTCGAGGGCCAGCAGGGGAATCGTTTCTCCCAGTTTTTCGGGCGTCTGCTGGGTGACCACAATAGGCAGATTCAGCACCTGAAATCCCCGGATCAGCTTGACGGCGCTCGCAAAAAGGTCTTCCTTCCGGCACATGGATTGGGCCAGATTGCCCTGAAAATCGATCAGGACCAGCACGGCGGCGCTTCGGCTGAGCATGGCTTCCCCCCTTCTTTTCGTCGCTGATGGAGCACCATAGTGAATTTGCTTTGGGGTTGTCAATCATTATTGTTGCTGATAATAAGAGGAAAAACCAAGGAGACTCAACATGACGCTGCCGGCGAATGAAAAAGTTCTTTTGCATGAATACCGGGAAGGCCGCTTGGTGGAAGTGGAGCTGCCCTTTTCCGCGGAATATGCCCTGACGCTGAATATCAACGGCAGTCCCTACGTCACAATGGCCTGCTCCGGAAATGATCTGCGCGAGCACGTGACGGGGTATCTGATCACGGAGGGAATCATTCCGGCCGCCGACCGGATCGCGAGACTGGAGGTTCATGAAAAAGAGCTGACCGTCGACGCCTTTCTCGTAAACGACCGTATGGTTTCGGAAAAGCTTGAGCAGGTCAAAACGATTTCCGCGGCGGGGGGAAGGACCAGAAAATGGCTGCCCGGAGAGGAACTGGTCCGCACGCATCTGCCCGAAGTAAACGCGAAGGTCATCCTTCAGGCCATGAGCGATTTTCTGTCCTATTCGCGCGAGCACGAGGCCACGCACGGCGTCCACAGCGCCGCACTGTATTCGCTGACCGGCGAGCGGCTGATCTTCATCGACGAAATCGGCCGTCACAACGCTATCGACAAGGTCATCGGCCGCGCGGCCATTCAGGGCATCGGCCTGGAAGACAAGATGATCTGTTCGACAGGCCGCATCTCGAGCGAGATCGCCTTCAAAATCATCCACGCCCGCGCGCCCGTACTGGTCACGCGCGCTTCGCCGACCACGCTGAGCATAGAGCTCCTGCGCCGGTTTAACATCCTGACCGTCATCCGCGCCGTCAAGGGCCGGTTCTTGGTCGTGAACGGCAGGGAACGGATCATTCGGTAGAGTGATCGCCCGCGCAAAAAAAAGGCGCCGCCCGGCCGGAAAGGGGCGCGGACGGCACTTTTTCTAACCCTGCGCAGCGGCCGGCTTCCGGCGCAGATAGGTATGGTAAATATCCTGGCGGATGAACATGTAGACGAACGCCGCCAGACCGAAGAATTGCACGGTGAAGTGCGGGAACAGCATCAGGACGCCGCCCGCCAGCGCAACCACCGTGTCCACCCGGCCCATTTTCGTGGCCCAGAAGCCGGAGAGGCCCGCCGCAAACAGAACCAGGCCGGGAATGTAGAAGAAGATGAGCTTGATCAACTGCCAGGCATCCCAGTAATCGGCAATTAAAAGCAGCGCCGGATTATAGGCAAAGAGGAACGGAATGATGTAGGTCATGATGCCGAGCTTGCAGGCGACCAGGCCCGTCATCATGGGATCCTCTCCGGCGATCTGCGCTCCCGCGTATGAGGCGAAAGCCACCGGGGGCGTGATCGAATACAGCGTCGCGTAGTAGAACACGAAAATGTGAGCCACCGGCGCAATCACGCCCAGCTTCATGAGCGCCGGTCCGAAAATCGCAATGCCCGTGATGTAGGCGGGGATGGACGGCATGCCCATGCTCAAGACCAGGATGGCCAGGGCGGAAAGCAAAAGCGCGATGAACAGCGAGTCGCGACCCAGGCCGATGACCATGTTGGCGAATTTCAGGTTCAACCCGGTTTCGACGAGCAGACCCGTGATCACGCCCGCGGCGGCGCAGGCGATGGAAATGTACACGGAGGTTTTCCCCGTTTTGGCCAGGATATTATACAGCGTCTTGACGTTCAGGCGATTGTGTCTGCGCAGCAGGCCGAGCACCAGCGCCGTGGTGCAGGCGTACAGAGCGGACAGGCCCACGGGGTAGAACATCACCAGAAAATAAATCAGCACGATCATGCTGACGAGGAAGATGTAAAATCCGTTGGCCATGATCTTTCCATACGTGAGAGTGACCGCCTCGTGCACCTGGATGTTCCATTTGCGCGTTTCAAAATCGATCGTGCAGTAAAAGGCGAAATAGAACATCAGCGCGGGAAGCAGCGTGTACTGGCAGACCTTGATGTAGGGAACGCCCATGTACTGTGCGACGATGAAGGCCGCGACGCCGAGCATCGGCGGCATGAGCTGGGCGGCGGTTCCGACGACGGCCGCGATTCCTCCGGCGACCCGCGGCGGATAACCGACTTTTTTCATTTCCGGAATGGTCGGATAGCCGATGAGATAGGTGGTGGACATGGGCAGGCCGCTCGCCATGCCGACCAGAGTGCCGGCCACGATCGCCGTCTTTGCCGGAGCGCCGGGCGTCCGCCCCAGAAGGCGGTTGGCGAAGTCAAGAAACGTCCGGAGAATTCCCAGCTCCTCCAGGATGACGCCGTAAAGGATAAACGGAAAAGCCAGCGTGATCACGACCCACAGGGGGCTTCCGAAAATGCCTTTCGACGTGAGATACATGGTGTCGACGATCCAGTCCCAATCATAGCCGGAATGGCTGAGCACAGGCGGCAGATGGTTGCCGTAGGCCACATAGAGCAGCAAAGCCAGCGCAATGACCGCCATCGCCGTTCCCATCGCGCGCCGCGTCGCCTCCAGAACGGCGATGAGGCCGAGGATGCCCATGGTGAATTCGAAGGCGGAAATCTCGCTGACGTACTCGATGCGCGTGAGAATGTGGTTGGCGTTGACGATCAGGTACCCGATGGACACGACCGACACGGCGGTGAAGATCCAGTCCACGACATTGATCTTCATCCAGAAGGGGCTTTTACCGCCGGAGTACATCATGAAGGTCATGGGCAGGGCGAAAAAAAGAAAAATCGCCAGGGACAGGGTGTATCCCAAAAGCGGCCCTGCTACGACGATCGACAGTACGAAAAAGGACAAAAAGGCTCCGATCACGGACATGATGTGACCGGGGATGCCGGTAAGATTCCTGTTCACGATAAACCTCCTTGGGCGGACTCAAAAACCGGCGTCCCGCCCGCACGAACGGGACGCCGGTCGCAGCGTCGGCTACTTAACAGCGCCTTTTTCCTTATAGAACTTCAAGGCCGCCGGGTGCATGGGGGGCTGTTTCCCTTTTCCATACAACCGGGAAAGCTCCTTGGCGGTCATGCCCTTGAACTCGATGTTGCCCACCTGCGCCATGGTATCCATGTTTTTCACCAGCCCGTCGAGAATAACGGTGACGGTTTCGTCGGAAACGTCGGCGCTCACCATCCAGACGGTGATGTCGGCCAGGACTTTCGTGTCCTCGGTGATGCTTGCATGCAGTCCTTTTTTGACGGTGGTCAGAAGGAGAGGGATTTCCTTGAGGACTGCTTCCGTCGGTTTGGGGTCCAGGGCGAGAATCCGGAATTTTTTCTGGGATTCCAGCTCCGCCAGGGCCGCCGCCTGGGCGTTGGTCGCCATCGTGTAAGCAATCACGTCGGCCAGTCCTTTGGACAGAAGATCGCAGGCTTCCTGGTATTTGCCGACGATGTCGACTTTGCCGCCCGCTTTTTTAATGCCGTCGTAAGTGATGCCGGTGGCCTCAAGAATCTGCTCCGGGACATAGCGGGCGGTGAAACCGGACGGATAGGTGACGTAACGGATCGGTTTGCCCTTGAGGTCGGAAATCTTTTTATACGGCGATTTGGCGTCCACGAGAAGCACATAAGCCGCCGTGGTCGTGTAGCACAGCACCCGGGCTTTCTTCACCGGCTCTTTGAAATATTCGTCCTTTCCGATCTGGGCCACGACCTTGCCCGACGTCATCGCCGGGAGGTAGGAGGCGAAGGTGAGGCCCAGCGGGACCTTGCCTCGTTCAATCTGGATGACGTTGCTGATGGCGGAGCCGGTCATGGCGTCGACATTCATGCCCAGCTTGCCCGACGCGATGCCTGAAAAGGCCGCGACCTGCGAGTACCAGGTGGTTCCGGTGGGACCGGACAGGAATTTAACGTTTTTCAGAACCTCGCCCTGAACGGTGCCTGCGGAGACCAACACACAAAACAGAAATGCGCCTACCACCGAATAAAACTTTGCTTTCATCTTTCCCACCCTCCTTTTGTAAAGTCAAAATGCAAATGAGAAAACCGTTTGAATGCGATGCTGCGGCGGACAACTGAAGCCGCTTGCCGGAAAACCTCCGTTCCCCTTCTCATCGGCCCTTGATTCACCGTGTGTTCTGTTTTTCCGATCGCCGCCTTCTATTGTAGGTTGCGCAATTCCCGGCGCAGGATTTTTCCCACCGCGCTTTTGGGGAGCGTTTCCAGAAACTGAACGGCCTTGGGCCTTTTGTAGGACGGCAGCTGTTTCTTGCAGAATTCCAGCAGTTCCTCCTCCGTGACCGCTCCAGGCGTTTTCAGGGCGACAAACGCCTTGACCGCCTCGCCGTACACCGGGTCGGGAATGCCGATGACGCCCGCTTCGAGCACGTCGGGATGCCGGTACAGGATATTTTCAATCTCCTTGGGATAGATGTTTTCCCCGCCCCGGATGATCAAATCCTTTTTTCGGTCCGTGATGTAGAGGTAGCCGTCCTCGTCCATGTGGCCCACGTCCCCCGTATGCAGCCAACCGTTACGGATCGCCGCCGCCGTTTCCGCAGGCTTGTTCCAGTATCCTTTCATGACGCCCGGTCCCTTGATGACGATTTCCCCCGTCTGTCCGGCGGGCAACTCCCGGTCCCGGTCGTCGAAAATCTTGATGGTGTTGCACTTCTGGTAGCACTTGCCGATGGAACCGTATTTGGGCGGACGACGGCCCGCGACATTGCCGCAATTGACGGTCGTCGCCTCGCTCAGGCCGTAGCCTTCCCAGATGTCGATGCCGAATTTTTCCTTCCAGTCGCGCGCTACGGCAAGCGGCATCGGCGCCGCCCCGCAAATGCAGGTTCGAAGCGAACTCAAATCGTACTTTGCCAGGGACGGATGGTTGAGCAGTTGGATGTACATGGTCGGCACGCCGCGGAAATCCGTGACCCGGTATTTTTCGATGCACTTCATGGCTTCTTCGGGATCCCAGCGGTTGATGACGACCAGTTTGCCCCCGGTGAGAAATTCGAGATTCAGGGCGAAGACGCCGTAGCCGTGAAACAGCGGCAGGGTGATGAGCGAAACCCGATCGCGGCTCACGCCGAAGACTTCGCCTTCGCGCGGCGCTTTTCCGGTCCGGCTGCCGTCCGGTTCGCGGATGACGCCACGGGCCGAAACCCCCCACGCGTCGAGCAGCACCACCTCGTAGTAACCCGTGACGTGCGTGTACCAGTTGTAATGGGTCAGCATCACGCCCTTGGGGTTGCCGGTGGTTCCGGCGGTGTAGATCATCACCGCCGTATCGTCGTTGTCCGTATCCGCGACGTCCAGTTCATCCGGTTCCGGGCGGCAAAGGTCGTTGAAGGACAGGGCCCCCGCGGGCGCCTGCGGCCCGGTGACAATCAGGTGGGCGAGGCCGGGCGCGTCTTTGCGGGCTTCCTGAATGTTGGCAAGGGAATCGGGGGCGCTCACCAGGGCGGACAGGCCCGCGTCCCGGTAGATGTAAGCCAGATCCGGCACTTTCAAGGAGGGGTTGATCGGAACGAGCGTCGCCCCGATTTTGAAAGTCGCGAAAAACGTCTGAATGAGCTCGGTACAGTTGAGCAGCTGCACGCCGACCCGGTCGCCTTTCTGGACGCCCAGCTTTTTCAAGGCGTTGCCCAGGCGGTTGGCGTTTTGGTTCATGGCGGTGTTGGTGTGCCACTGACCTTCGAAATACACAAAATCATATTCACCGAATCTTCGGATATTGTCGTCCGCCAGACGTCCGATATTCATCGTTTCCCCTCCTCGAAAAAGTGGTCATTCACAACACTCATGAGATAAATTCACTTTTTTTCAAAGCATGACGGGAAGACTTCCGCTTTTCGCGACATCCCTCCCGTCGGGATGCTTTTTTTTTCACGCCGGTCGGCACCGGAGGCCGCCTTCTCCGGTCCGGGAGAGAACGGGCGGCTGATGATGAACGGATTGGTTTTCTTGCCGGCAATAACCCGCCATGAAATCGCTTTTTTTTGCGGCCGCAGCCGGTTGGATGGGAATGGTTTGACTACGATATCTGATCCTCTACGCTCTCCGCCAAGATTGCACGGAAACAGCATACCGCATTCGATAAATCGATGAGAAAAAAGCAAGGTTTATACCAGTCATGGGGAACATCCCGTGACCCGGCGGTCAGAAAAACGCTTTTCGAAACACCCGGCAGGAAGCTGTCTCACAGGTTAAGTAGATCATCAAATGAATTCGTAGGCTTACGGTTACTTACGTCTGTCCGTCGCCACCCGCGAGACGAAGGGAAAATTTTTTCAATGCCGGGCGGAAACTCTATTTTCGCCGATCCGCCCTTCGCCCGCCCGCATTTTTTGTTTACGTAATACACAGGGGTGTATCGTTAGTAAACAGGTGGCCTTCTTCATGTATAAAAGATATATGCCGTCGCTTTCCGGGGGACGGCTCCGGAAAGGACCGGCGAAACGCCGGGAAAGTCCGCTTGCCGCTGCCCGGTGCTTTCGCCGGACGGTGGGCTGCTTTTTTACCTTTCGCTCAGTTCCAGCAAAATGCCCCCGGTCGATTTGGGGTGAACAAAAGCAATTTTTGCTCCGCCCGCTCCATAGCGGGGTTTTTCGTCGATCAGGCGGACGCCCCGGGCCTTCAGTTCGGTCAGCGCCGCATCCAGATTGTCTACGCGCAGGGCCATGTGCTGAATGCCCTCGCCGTTTTTTTCAATGTATTTGGCAATGGGTCCGTCGGGCGACGTGGATTCCAGAAGCTCGATTTCCGAATCCCCTATGGGAAAAAAGGAAACTTTCACTTTTTGTTCGGCCACCTCTTCCACACCGGCGGAGGCGATGCCCAGCATCTCGTAGAGTTTGGCGCTTTCCGCCAGATTCTTCACCGCGATGCCGATGTGATCGATTTTCAAGACGTTCATGTATTCAATCTCCTTGTCTCTTGTGTCTTGCTGTTTGAGCAGGGAACCGTTTTACGCCGTTTTCTGCTGCCCTTTACCCTTCGGTCTTCAGCCTGACGGTCCTTTTCAAAACTTCTGCCCCTTCAGGCACTCCAGTACTTTCGCGGCGGCGCTGGTGGGGGTGACCAGGCCACGCTCAATGCCGTCGAGCCCTTCGGCCAGGACCTGCGCCGCCGGGGTTTCGTAAAACCATTCCTGAACCTCTTCACGCACCAGAAACTTCAGCCATTCCCTGGACTGCTCCTTGCGTTTGTTTTGCAACTCGCCGGTTGCGGTCAGCCGGTTGCGGTGGTCGAGGATGATGTTCAGAATATTCTCCAGGCCCGCCATCGTGACCGAGCTGCACGTGACAACCGGCGGGGACCAGTTTGCGTAGGGCGGCGTGAGCAGATGAAACGCCGTTTCATACTGGCGGCGTGCCATTTTGGCCCGCTCGATGTTGTCGCCGTCCGCCTTGTTGACCGCCACCGCGTCGGCCAGTTCCAGAACCCCCTTCTTGAGGCCCTGCAGTTCGTCTCCGCCTCCGGCGATCATCAGGACCAGAAAGAAGTCGACCATGGAGGCCACGGTTACTTCCGATTGACCCACGCCCACGGTTTCGATGATCACCGCGTCGAATCCGGCGGCTTCGCATACCAGCATGGTTTCGCGCGTTTTGCGGGCGACGCCGCCCAGCGTTTTGCCCGACGGGGAGGGGCGGATGAACGCCCGGTCGTTCACCGACAGCTTTTCCATGCGGGTTTTGTCGGCCAGAATGCTGCCGCCCGTTTTGGGGGAGCTGGGATCCACGGCCAGTACGGCCACCCGGTAGTCTTTCTGCGTGAGCAGCGTGCCGAAGCTTTCGATGAACGTGCTTTTGCCGGCACCCGGCAACCCCGTGATGCCCAGGCGCAGGGCCTTGCCGGTATAGGGCATCAGCGCGTCCAGAATGCGCCGGGAGAGTTCCTGATCGGCGGGCAGGGAGCTTTCCACGAGGGTGATCGTTTTGGCCAGCATCCGCCGGTCCCGGTTGAGGACGCCCTGAATGTAAGCCTGTTCGTCTCGTTTTTCCATCTTCCCTCTCCCCGTGGCGGATGTGGGTTCAGCTTCTGTAAAATTCATTGACGGCCGCCAGGTACTCCGCCAGATGCCGGCGGCTGCCGACAAAGATATGACCGACATTTTTCTCGATGCTCCGGTTGCGGAGCCTGCCTTTCGAGCCGGATGCAAAGCCCGCCAGGCCCCAGATTTCGGCAGCCACGCACGAGCCGGCCGGCGCAATCACGTCGCGGGAGCCCTTATACTCGAAAATGGCCACCCCCGCTTTGCGAAGCATGTCCATATCGACCGGCATTCCGTCAAGCGCCGGATGACGGGAGGGCATGCAAAATTTGCCTTCATAGATCTGATTGCCGAGGAAAACCTTCTGAATCCATTGAATGTGGGCGCTGACGGGGAATCGCGTCCCGTGCGTCAGCCAGTACAGAAAGGGCGCGGCGTCGGCAATCGCCTCCGGATTTTCCGCGCGTTCGTAAAATCCCAGCACAACATGGTACTGAACGCCGGGCTGAATTTCATTCATGCCGAACTCAATCACCTGCGGCGGAATATTCACGGCGCCGAAAAGCTCCTTCATCAGCCGCGGGTCGTAGTCCCGGCGGATCAGCGTGCGGATCGCCTGATGACCGCTGTCGCCGTCGTCAAACTTCACCGGAGAGGCCATCAGCGCCACTTTCTTCACGTCCATCGCCTTCCCGTCGGCCAGCCGCTCTTCGGCGCGGCGCGCCAGATAAGGCAGAATCAGCGTACCGCCCATACAGTAGGCCATGATCAGGATTTCCGCGCGGGGATGTCGCTTTTTGATGATCTCCAGATAATGATCGTGCAGTGTTTTCCCGTAGAAATCCAGTCCCAGCTCCGTCTCATCCCAACCGGGATCTCCGTGATCGATCAGATAGATCCGGTAACCTTCCCGGTGCATTCCCTCGATGACCGATTTGCCGGCGGCCAGATCGAACAGCTCAGGTTTGTTGATGAGCGGCGTCACCATGTAAAGAATTTTCCCGTTGGGTTTCACCGACTTCGGGGGCGGATAATGGCGCAGACGGACGCGGTGCAGCACCGAACCTTCCACATCCTCATAGCGGGAAAAGCCGATCTTTCCTCCGGTCACCCTTTCCGAATAATCCTTGATGTCGAAAACGTTTTCCCGGTGAAGATTCTCCAGCCGGACCCGGTTTGCGGCCAGATATTCGTCAAAGGAAACGGCTTTTCCATCCGCGTCTTTTTGGGCAAACGGCAATTTCCCATCGGACGGCGGGGTTTCCGTAATGACCACGAGCAGACATTTTAACAGTGCTTTCATGGCCGTAAGGCGGGTCAGGCCGATATTGTTGTAGCTGTGTTCGAGCTGGGCGAATTCCTCCATGTAGTTTTTTAAAAATTCATAACCCTTGCGGGTCGTGGAAATTTTTTCAGCCTTTTCACGGCTGAACCTGCCGTCCTCGATGAAAAAACCGGTCATGGTGTACAAAAGTCGGGAATAGCCTTTGTAAATCCAGCCGTTCATGTCGCCGATCAGATCGGGATTTCTGCCGGAGCCTGCGGCCATTCTGGCCTGCGCCCGGATCGGTCCCGTGATATACTGATCCATGAGGCTGCTCTGCCATGCGCAGGCGACGGCCCAGGGGCCGAAAACTTCGATTCTTCTTCCGACCTCATCCAGAAAATTCTGAACATCAAACGCCTGCCGGACCAGTTCGCCTGCCCATTTGCTTTTCCAGGGAATCGCCGTGGAAGAGCCCTGCAGGTTGTCGGCAGGCGATGCGCCGATCAGCGCCAGGAGTTCATCCGGTGTGATCTTCGGCCGGGAATCGGTTTCATTTTTCATCCGTATTCCTTTCCGTATGCCGTCCGGGAAGTCTGTCCGGGAGCCGGCGCGATTCCCTCCGGGCCGCGCGCGCTTTACGGACGGGCTTCGGGAACCGTTTTTTTGCCGGGGATCGCTTCGCCCAGCGTGAAATTCCGGTACAGTTCATCGGCCGCCACAAAGATGGACGAGATGCCGCCGATCGTCAGCCAGGTGCTTTTTTCCGCGGTGGCCGTAAAAATCAGCACGGCGCTCACCTGATCGTTGAGGATGCCGTGCAGCCTCACATTTCCGCCGTCTTTGGTTTTGAGCTCCGCGTCCGGAACGACTTCGCCCAGATATTTGTACCAGAGCTTTCCGCTTGCGCCGAAGTCGTAAGTGAAACGGGATTTTTTCTTGAGGGCGTTGGCCTTTCCCAAATCCGTCTGCCAGCCCAGGGCCTGATCCGGAGCGCCGGAATCCACCGTGATGCGCTCTTCGCCGTCCAGGTTGAGAAGGAGCTCTTCAATCACCCTGCACAGGTTGTCCAGATCCACGGTCAGCGTCTGGGAAAAGGCCCGGACGCGCTTGTGCCGGTCGATAATGAGCAAGGTGTACAGGTTGGCGTTCAGTTCGAGGGCCGTATCGATTTCCGAGGAGAATTTCCGGCCGGTCGCGCTTTTTCCGAACAAGGAGATGTCCACCGCCTTCTGGGCCTGAAGCTGCCGGTAGGTCGGATCGATCCAATAGTCGTAATCGATCCGAAGCCGCAGGGTCTTCCGGTAAAATTCATCGACGGTGCTGTTGGCCTCGCCCACTCCCTGCGACATGGCGATGCCGATGACGTTCAGCTTGCCGATGGGATTGGCGCTGAAGCGCTGGTAGCGGGAATCCGCCTCAGCGACGCCGGCTGCAAAAATCAGGATCAGGACTGCCGTCACCCACGATATCTTTTTCATCCTATTCCTCCTTGTTCCGGCGCGGCTCCAGGAGCCTCGCCGGTCGATGCCTTGTTCCCGGCCGGCGGGACCGGGCCGATTCCCGGGAAGATAAGAACGATCCCGGCCAAAAATTACAGGAAGTGCCGCCCGCGTGTCAAGCGGACTTTGCCGCGGCGAAAAGACAATTGTCAAACCGTCCGGTTTCGGCTATAGCTGACCCACGGCGGTCGGGCAGAGGGCCTGTTATTTGGCGGAAATCGGAAGGAACCTAACGCGCGATGACGGACAGAAAACACAGCAGGCTCTGGGGTGAAGCAACGGCTTTTCTGGCCCTGTTTCTGGACAATGCCGGCGTTCTGATTTTTCTAAACGCCATCCTCGTCTTCACCTTCAACTTTCCCGCGGACATCGTTCTGACGCGCATGATTCCCGGAACGGCCGTCGGCGTGTTCATGGGCGACCTTGTCTATACCTGGATGGCGGTCCGTCTGCAGCGAAAAACCGGCCGCAAGGACGTCACGGCGATGCCGCTGGGCCTTGACACGCCTTCCACCATCGGCATTGCCTACGCCGTTTTGGGGCCCACCTACGTCGCCACCCAGGACGCCGTCCTCACCTGGCATGTCGGCATGGCTACGCTGTTCATGATCGGCGTGGTGAAGATGTTCACCTCTTTGATCGGCGGGTGGATTCAACGCAACATTCCCACCGCCGGACTCTTGGGGTCCATCGGCGGCGTCGGACTGATGCTGCTTGGTTTTCTGCCGATGATCGAAATCTTCAACGAGGCGATCGTCGGCCTCGCGGCCCTCGGACTGATCTTTGCCGCTCTCTACAGCCGTCTTCAATTTCCCGGACGCATCCACGGTGTCGTGGCGGCCCTGCTCGTCGGTACGGGAATTCACTTTGCGCTGGGCTGGGGCGGCTTTCTGCCCGATTATCAGCCGCCGTCCTGGGACCTGCAGCTTTGTCTTCCGGTATTTTCCCTTGATTTCTTCAGGATCCTGCCGCAGAGCCTGCACTATCTTCCGGTGGCCATCCCCTTCGGCATTCTGACGATTGTCGGGGGGATCAACAACACGGAAAGCGCCCGCCTGGCGGGCGACGCCTACCGTCCCCGGGACATTCTTCTCACCGAAGCCGTCACGTCGCTCGTTTCCGCTTTTTTCGGCGGCGTGGCGCAGACGACCCCCTACATCGGCCACCCCGCCTATAAAAAGATGGGAGCGACCTGGATTTACACGCTCGCAACCGGCTTGCTCGTCGGCGTCGGCTCTCTCGTCGGATTGATGTCGCTGGCGGTCGGCCTGGTTCCGCGGGCGGTCATCGCCCCCATCTTTCTTTTCATCGGTTTTGAAATCGTTCATCAGGCTTACCGGGAATCGCCCCCGGCTCATTCCGCGGCGGTGAGTCTGAGCATGCTGCCGGTCATCGCCGGCCTGGTGACCATTCTTCTCGGCCAGTTTTTGGCCGGCCTGAACCTTTCGGCCCAAGCGCTGCCGGATCGTTTGCAGCAGCTCCACCAGACGCTGAATCTGCTGGCGAACGGCTTCATTCTGACCGGGCTTTTGTGGGGCAGTCTGCTCGCCTTTCTGATCGATCACAAAGCTCGGCTTGCGGCCCTTTGCGCCGCCGTTTGCGGCATCCTGACGCTCTTTGGCGTGATTCATTCGGTTCTGCCCTCGGGGGGACTTTATCTTCCCTGGCGGGGGGACGGCGCGGCGCATTACCAGATCGCTCTGGCGTATGGGATCCTGTCGGTCATTTTGTTGATTCTGACGGGAAGAACGGATTTACAAAAACATTCCCCCTGAAGGAGGCAGCATGAAAAAATCCTATTCGGAAAAAGTGGTGTCCGCCGAAACGGCGATTCGCTCCATTTCACGGGGCAAGAGGGTGTTCATCGGCTCCTACTGTGGAGAGCCCCAGCACCTCGTCCGTGCGCTGTTGAACCATACCGACCATTTTTCGGATGTCGAAGTGGTCCGCTTCCTCAACCTGGAAGGATCGCTCATGGGGCTGGTCGCGGAAGAAACCCAGGGCCGCAATTATCATGTGCGCTCCATCTATCAGGGTTCGGGCATGATTCGGGGGCTCACGGCTTCCCGGCGTTTTCTAACCCCCATGAACCTCTACACCGTCCCGTCTTTGTTTCTCAAGCGCCATATCCCCATTCACTGCGCGCTCATTCAGACTGCGCCCCCCGACGACTTCGGATGGCTCAATCTGGGCATTTCCGTGGACATCACGCTGGCGGCCGCCCAAGCCGCGGATATCGTCATCGTCCAGGTCAATCCGCGCATGCCGGTGGTTCCGGGCTACGGCATGATCCATGTGGATGAGGTCGATTGGATCGTCGAACACGAAGAAGAGCTTCTGTCGGTCTATCCCATGCCGAAAATCGCCAGCACGGACCGGATCGCCAAGCTCTTGTCCAGCCTGATTGAAGACGGCTCGACGCTGCACATCAGCCCCGGTTTTTCCGAGGAGCTGGTTCTGGAAGCCCTGGGAGAAAAGCAGGATCTGGGCATCCACTCGCTGATGATTCTGGACGTCATGAAGAAGCTCGCGGAAAAGGGCGTCATTACCAACCGGAAAAAAGGGTTCAACGACGGCAAGATGGTGGCTTCGGGCGCGATCGGCGGCGAGGAGCTTTACCGGTATCTGCATGGAAATCCCGCGGTGGAGTTCCGGCCCTGCGATTACGTGAGCAATCCGGTCATGATCGCACGTCACCGCAAGATGACGGCCGTCAGCCGCGTGACGTCGATTGACCTTAAAGGCCAGGTCGCGGCCGACGGATCCGCCCAAAACCATTTTGCCGATGTGGCGGGGCTGGTGGACTTCAGCCGGGGCGCGGCGATGGCGCCGGGCGGGAAATCCATTGTCGTTGTCCCGTCCGCAAGCGAAGACGGGCTGTCGAGCAACATCGTTCTGGAGCAGGCCGCCGGCACCGTTGCCATTCCGGCGGCCGACGTGACGTATGTGGTCACCGAATACGGCGCCGTCAACCTCTTCGGAAAAAATGTCCAGGAGCGCGCCATGGCCATGATCAGCGTGGCCCATCCGGATTTCCGCGAGCGACTTTTCGAAGAGGCGCGCCGCGAGGGCCTGATCGGCCGGGAACGCAAACTGTATGAATCCCGATACGGCGTCTATCCGGCCTGGCTGGAAGAAGTGCTGACCGTCGCCGGACAGAAGATCACGCTGCGCCCCGTCAAAACCGTGGACGACCGGCTCATCCAGGAGCATTTTTACGAGATGGACGAGAAGGACATCGCTAAACGCTTCTTCGGAAGAAAACACCATTTTTACTGGGATGAAATGAAGGACATGTTCATCGTCGATTACGCGAAGAACTGTTCCATCGTCGCCTATCTGGGCGAAGAAGGGTATGGCCGGATCGTCGGCATCGGCGGATATTTCCTGGAAGGCAGCGGCGCGGGCGAAGTCGCCTATTCCGTGGCCCGTGACTGGCAGGGGAAGGGCATCGCCGTGAGGCTTCAGCAGAAAGTGGTGGACGCGGCGCTGGCCAACGGCCTCACGGGCCTGGACGCCGTGGTGCTCAAGGAAAACCTTTCCATGCTGGCGCTGTTTAAGAAACTCCCCTATCAGATCCGCACCTCTTACGAGGAAGGCATTCTAACGCTGAAGTGCCGGTTCGACGAGCCGGCGTGATCCGCCGTCAATCCCCGGCGATGCATCGCGTCAGCCGGCGGACGGAAGACGAATGCGGATCGTTTTTTGGATTTCCCTTCTCTTCGCGCTCAAGAGAAAAGGAATCGTGCGTCAGGGCAAATCATGTTTTTGGGGATTTGCCCCCTAATCTTTTGCGATTTTCCAAAGGATATCGTGGGGGAAATGAGGATAGAAAAATATTGACAAACCACATGGGATCCGTAAGGGATCATTTGAAATTTACAATATAAGGAAAGGAATAAAACCGTTTCATGTCTCGGGAAAATCATCCATCCAAGCTGAAGACCCTGTGCAAGGTTACCGTCCCCTCCAGATATAAAGGCCCGCCGGATATTGCCAACGGCGGTTATGTTTGCAGCCTCTTTGCCCGATACATCGACGGCGTGATCGATGTCATGATCAAACGGCCCACGCCTCTTGACCGGGAACTGCAGCTTTGCGCGGGCGACGACGGAATCCATTATCTCATGGACGGCGATCAGATGATCATTCAGGCAAGGCCCGGCGTCATGGACCTTGCGGTGCCGGATGCTCCGGCTTATGAAGAAGCCGTCCTGGCCGCGAAATCGTCGATCGCTCTGAAACCGACGCCTTATACCCATGTGACCGGCCAGGGGATTCATCCCGTCTGTTTTTGCTGCGGCGCGGACGTGCCGGAGGGGGAAGGTCTCAAGATACACCCGGGCCGCGTTCCGGGCACCAACATGGTCGCCGCCCCCTGGAGACCGGCATTGGAGTATGGAGACCGGCAGGGTTATGTCCGGCCGGAATTCATCTGGACGGCCCTGGATTGTCCGGGAGCCTACGCCCTGTGGGAGCTGACGGATACGAAACCCGGTTATTTGGGAAGGTTGATCGGCCGGATCGAAAAGCCCCTGCGCTGTGACGAGCCATGTGTCGTCGCCGCCTGGCCGATAGGGAACGAGGGGAGAAAATTATACTCCGGAACCGTTCTGTTGGACGCGAAAGGACAGATCATCGGCAGATCGCTCGCGACCTGGTTTCCCATGCCGCCGGAAATGATCCGGCTTTCGGCGTGTTGATGGGTCCGGCTTGCTCGTTTCCCTATGCTTTGGGCCTTTCCAGCCCCTTCACGATCTGCGAGCGGATGATCCGCGGGAGAATCATCTGGTGCTGCGGGCAGATGGAACGGGGATTCTGCCAGCAGCAGTTGGCGAAGCCCACCAGATAGTTCCGCAGTTCATGGTAGCGCACGATTTCATCGACGAAGCCCTTTTTGGCGCAAAAGAGCGGCCCGGATGTATCGTCGTAGTGCTTCACCATTTCGTTCATCCTGGCGATGGTGGGGCCAAGCGGCCGGCCCGCGTCCTTCTCCTTCACCAGCCGGCGGGCGTAACTGGCCGCCGCCGCGGTTTCTCCGTGCATGACGTTGATTTCGGTCGTCGCGGTGCCCAGTGAAAAGGCGTTGTTGTTGTTGGCCGTGGGGCCGCCCAGGACGTAATGCGCAGCCGCCGTTCCCTTGCGCAAAACCACCAGCATCATCGGCAGGTGAGAATTTTCAATGGAGTAAATCAGCGACTGCCCCAGGCCCAGAAGCTCCGCCTTCTCCGCAATGTCCCCCACGTCGATGCCGGAAGTGTCCTGAAACCAGACCATCGGCACCTTGTCGCGCGAACACAGCGTCACGAACTCGCTCATCTTGATCAGCCCCTGGCGGTAAAGCTTGCCGCCCACGCCCATGTACTGATTGGTGTACTCCGGATAGTTGGGAAAGGCGCCCTGCCGGTTCCCGACGACCCCTATCAGGTAGCCGTCCACCTTGACCAGGCCGCAGTACATTTCCGGGCCGAAGCCGGGGCGAAACTCCATGTGCTCGGAGCCGTCCACCAATCTTGCCAGCACCTGCTCGAAATCGTAAACCCGCTTTTTGTTGACGGGAATGATGGAGGCGATTTCCGATGGAGAGTAAGCGGGCTCGGCGGGAGGAGCCACCCTAAAGAAACGCGGGTGGTAGGCGGGCAGGTCGTCCATGGTATCCTTGATGGCGTCGAGCACCTGCGTTTCCTCGTCGAAGACCGCCCGGAAAAATCCGGTGACGTCGTAGTGGATTTTCACGCTGCCGGGCGGAACGGATTTGAAGTGCCGCGTGGCGTTGATGAGCTCTTCCGCTCCTTCTTCATCGAAAAACCCTTTGGGCGACATGCCGCTCACGATGCCGCCGCCGCCCACGGCCATGTTGGCCTTCCTGTGCGCCAGCAGAATCGTCGGGCTGATCGACTGATAGCCGCCGCCCGCCGGATTGGTGCCGTAAATGCCGGCGATCACCGGAATGCCCATCTGCTCGAGCTCCGCGTGCCGGAAAAAGCAGGTGCCCTGGCCCCGGCGGTTGGCGTACATCTTTTCCTGCTCGGGCAGCTTTACGCCGGAGCAGTTCACCAGCCAGACCAGCGGAATGTGCAGGATCTTGGCGATGTCGGTCACGCGCAGGTTGTTGTCCGGCTGGCCCGCAATCCACGCGCCCGCCATCCACTTATTGTTGAACCCGATGAGGACGCACCACTTGCCCCGGATGCGCGCCAGACCGTCCACGACGCCGGTGCTCCCCGATTCCTCGTTTTCGGGATCGAAGATGCTGTGCAGCGGGCAGAAGGTTCCCGGATCGACCAGATACGCAATGCGCTCCCAGACGCTCATCTCGCCGCGATCATGCAGGGTCTGCAAAGAGACCCCCACGTTCTTGATGCGCTCGACTTCCGCGTCGATGGTCTGCATAATCTCCTCGATCCTGGCGCAGTTCTCCCGCATGCTCTCGATCTGCCTCGCGGATAGCGGCTTCCCCAGCGGATCCATTTTTTCAAAGTATGGTTTCATGCTCTGCTCCTGAATCTTGCTATGCCCGGTTGGGCGCAAATCCCATGACGGCGTTCGCGACGATCATCGTGTGCATGTTCGAGGTGCCCTCCAGCGTCTCGAACTGCTTGGAGTCGCGCAGGAAGCGGCCGCAGGGATATTCGTCGGAATAGCCGAACGAGCCGTACAGCTTCATGCACTCATTGGCGTCGTGGACGACGACTTTCGCGCCGTAGAGCTTGGACATGGACGTTTCCATGACGTTGGGAAGCCCTTTGTCCTTGAGCCAGGCCGAGCGATAGACCAGATAGGCCAGCGTGTCATGGCCGACTTTCATGTCCGCCACCTGCTGTTGAATGAGCTGGTAGCGGCCGATTTGCTTGCCGAACTGGCAGCGTTCCGTCGCGTATTTGGCGGAGGCGTCGAGAATTGCGCCGGAAAGGCCCAAGGCGCCCGCCGAGCAGCCCAGCCGGGTGGAGTTGAGCTGCGTCATGCAAATCTGGAATCCCTTGTTCAGTTTTCCCAGCAAAAGATTTTTGGGGACTTTGACGTCTTCAAAGGTGATTTCCGCCGTGTCGGAGGCCCACAGGCCGACCTTGTCGTGAATGGGTTTTCTCGTGATGCCGGGCAGGGAGTAGTCCATGATCAAGCAGCTCACGCCGTTCGCGCCCGCGTCCTTGTCCGTTTTGACGTACAGCAGGCCGTGGTTGCAAACCGTGCCGTTGGTGATCCACATTTTGTTGCCGTTCACCAGGTAGTAGTCGCCCTTGTCCTCGGCGCGACATTTCATGGAGGCGACGTCCGAGCCGATGTCCGGTTCGGTCATGGCGAAGCTGCCGATGTATTCACCGGAGACGAATTTGGGAATGTAGCGCTCTTTCTGCTCTTCGGTTCCGAACTTCTGAATGGTGAGCGCCGGGCCCCAGCACTGCATGTTGAAGGCCATGCGCCAGGCGACATGCACGCGGGCCACCTGTTCGATGGCGAGCGCGCCTTCCAGAAAGCCCATGCCGTTCCCGCCGTATTTTTCGTCGATACAGAAGCCGAAAAATCCCAGCCCGGCCATCTTGTCAAAGATTTCCTTGCGCCAGAAATGGTTTTTTTCGTCTTCCTCGACGTGCGGCGCGATTTCCTTTTCGGCAAAATTCCGTGCCGTCTCCTGAATCATTTTTTGTTCTTCCGTCAATGCAAAATCCATTATCCTTTTCCTCCCGGCCGTTGTTAGTGCTTATTCTGATCTTCGTCATTCCGGCGAAGGCCGGAATCCAGTGCGTGCCTTCAGGCGCGCGTTGGCGGGTCTGAAGACCCGTCCTACATTCACCACTTTCTTAATGGTTGGCTATATTCGATCCTTTTCATGTAGGGAATGGTCGCAACCGTTCCTTACGGTGTTATGTTCGCTCGATCACCATGCAAATGCCCTGGCCCCCGCCGCCGCAGATCGTCTCCAGAGCGAAGCGGGCGTTGCTCCGCTGCATTTCGTTCAGCAGCGTGGTGAGCCGCATCGTGCCGGTCGCCCCGATGGGGTGCCCCAGCGAGATGCCCGAGCCGTTGATGTTGACTTTCGCGTCCATCTGCTCGTCGGAAAGCCCCGCAAGACGCGAATCCGCCAGGCACTGAACGGCAAAGGCCTCCTGGACTTCGATCAGGTCCATGTCGTGGATGGTCTTGCCGATCTTCGCCAGCGCCTTGTTGACGGCCGCCGGAACGGCCGGGTAGGTGAGCGTCGGATCGGTGGCCGCGACCGCGCAGGAACGGTAGGTGGCAAGCGGCTTGAGGCCCAGTTCCTTTGCCTTCTTCTCGGACGCGAGGATCACGACGGCCGCTCCGTCGTTTTCCGAAGAGGAGTTGCCCGCCGTGCAGACGCCGTCCTTGTAAACGGGTTTGAGTTTGGCCAGCTTTTCCAGCGTGGTTTCGCGGCGGGGTCCCTCGTCGGTTTTGAAATGAATCTCCTGTCCGCTTTTATCCCTGCCCACGGGCACCGGCGCGATCTCATCGGTGAATTTGCCCGCGTCCTGAGCCGCCACGGCGCGCTCGTGGGATCGGAGCGCCCAGCGGTCCGCTTCTTCGCGGGTGATGCCTTCTTTTTTGGCCGCGGTTTCCGCCCAGGTCATCATCGAGCTCAATTCGCCGTAGCGCCAGATGGGCTGGCTCATCACGCGGCCCCGCTGAATCCGGTCGTAAAACGGAATGCCCCACATGGCCAGCGCTCCGTGGCCGCGCGGCATGAAGCCGTATTTTTCATGGTTCTTGCCGCCCAGTCCCCACCGGATGTCTCCGGGAATGTAGAGTTCGCCCTGGCTCATGGATTCCATGCCGCCGGCGATGACGATGTCGGCGTTGCCGGTTTGAATCTGCAAAGCGCCGTAATAAACGCTTTCCAGACCGGAACAGCAGCGCCGGTCGATCATGCCGCCGGGGATGTTGTCCGGCCAGTCGGCGTCCAGGACGGCCATGCGGGCGCCGTTGGCGCACTCGCCGTTCTGATAGGCCGATGCCATGATGACGTCATCCACCTGGGCCGGTTCGATGCCTGCTTTTTGAACTGCCGCCTTCAGGACGACACTGGCCAGACGATAGACCGGCACGTCCTTGAGCGCTCCGCCGTACGCGCCGATCGGCGTCCGCGCGCAGCTGATAAACACGACGTTTTCCATCTCTATGGTTCCCCCTGTGCAGTTTTGTGAATCATACCTCCGCCGGCTTTTTTTAACCATGTTTTTCTGCCGGTACATACGACGAATAGACCGGATCATACATCAGCGACTTGATGTAGCCCGGCAAATTGGAAGGTTCCTTCATCGCGGTGAGTTTTCCGGCAAAGGCGACTTTGGCCACGGCCAGCGCAATGGCGGCCGAAACGTCCCGGATGCGCGTAAGCGACGGAAAGATTCTTCCTTTTTCAAGATCATCCTTCGATACCTGTTCGTCCAAACATTTTGCCGCGGCGGCAAACATTTCGTCCGTCACTCTCGTGGCTTCCGAGGCCAGGACGCCAAGGCCGACGCCGGGGAAGATGTAAACGTTGTTGGCCTGTCCCGGAACAAAGGTTTGACCGTCCATCTCCACCTTTGGAAACGGACTGCCGCCGGCAAAGACGGCGCGCCCGTTCGTGTGGCGGTAAGCGTCCTCGGCCGTGCATTCCGCCCGGGAGGTCGGGTTGGAAAGCGCAAAAATAATCGGCCGTTCGTTCATGCGGGCCATGGTTTCCAGAATTTCCGGCCCAAAGACGCCGGGCTGCCCCGCCGCGCCGATGAGAACCGTCGGCCGGACGGCTTCCACCGTTTCCGCGAGATTTCGGTGAAAAGGAAAATCATGGGCGAAGCGGCGCTTGTGTCGGCTCAAATCCTCCCGGCCGGCCACGACGAGCCCTTTGGAATCCACGAACCAGCAACGGCGGAGGGCTTCTTCCTCGGCAAGCCCCTGCCGGATCATCGCGGAGACGGCCAGATTCCCGATGCCCAGGGCTGCTTCTCCCGCGCCCAGAAACACGATCCGCTGTTCGGTGAGCTTTCCCCTGGTCATGCGCAAAGCGGAGTAGAGTCCCGCCAGCGCGACGCCCGCCGTGCCCTGAATGTCGTCGTCGAACATGCAGCACCGGTCTCGGTAACGGTCCAGCAGGCGGAAGGCGTTTGGGTTGCCGAAGTCTTCCAGCTGGATCATGACCTTCGGGAATGCCTCGCCGGCTGCTTCCATAAATTCATCGATCAGTTCGTCGTATTCTTTTCCTTCCAGTCGCGGCTCCGGCAGGCCGATATACTGCGGATCGCTCCACAGGTCGCTGTTGTTGGTGCCGACGTCGATCATGACGGGCAGGCAGACGGCCGGGTCAATCCCCGCGCAGGCCGTGTAGAGGGACAGTTTGCCCACGGGAATGCCCATGCCGTTAGACCCCAGATCGCCCAGGCCCAGAATCCGTTCTCCGTCCGTGACGACGATGATCCGGACTTTGCGGTGCGGCCAGTTGAGCAGCACCTCTGGAATGCGTCCGCGGTCGTAGCGGGTCAGCGTGATGCCGCGGGGGCGGCGGTACAAATGGCTGTATTCCTGGCAGGCCAGCCCCACCGTGGGGGTGTAAACGAGGGGGCTCAATTCTTCCAGATGGTCCACGAGCGCCTTGTAAAAAAGCTGTTCGTTGCGGTCCTGCAGGCCGATCAGGTAGAGATATTTTTCCAGAGGATTGGGCTTGCGCCGGACGTTGTACATCACGTGCTCGACCTGCTGCTCTTGGGTCGAGATACGCGGCGGCAGGAGACCCTGCAGACCCAGCGCTTCACGTTCAGCCGCGGTAAAGGCCGTCCCTTTGTTCAGGGCCGGATCGTGGAGCAGTTCCAGCCCCCGGGGAAATCCGCCGCCGGGCTTGTCGTGCGTTTGCATCGTTTTCACTTCCCGTCCTTTCAACCGCCGGCCGCCGCCTCCGCGGGCGTTTCATTTTCGTATTTGGCCCGCAGATATTTCTCCATCGTCTGGGGAAACAGGACCCAGCCCAGCAGGTCTTCATCGCTTCGCGCCAGATCGCCCATCGCTTTTTTTGCCTCTTCTATTTCCGGAGGAAGATGGTCCGCCGGCCTGCCGGTGAGGGGCGTCTGTCCGCGTCTGTAATTTTTGAGTATTTTTGGGGTCAGTTCCGGGTCCGTCGGCACGGGGGTCCTGCCGTAGAGGCCCAGCACGAGATCTTTGAGTTGGTTTGAAATCCTTGCGTAGCGCCCGAACAGGACGTTCAACACCGCCTGGGATCCGATAATCTGCGACGTCGGCGTCACCAGGGGCGGGTAGCCCATGTCTTTTCGCGTCCGGACGACTTCCCTGTAGATTTCCTCCAGACGGTCCAGTGCCTTCATTTCCTTGAGCTGGCCGGTCAGGTTGGAAATCATGCCGCCCGGAATCTGATGGGCAAGCACGCCGTTGTCGATGATGGAAAGCCTCTGATCCGCCAGCAGATGCCGGTATTTGGGGGCGATCTTTTCCAAATGTTCGCTCATTTTCAGGAGCTTGCGGAGGTTGATTCCCGGGTCCCTGTCCGATCCCTGAAGCGCCGCCACAATGGGTTCGATGGCGGGCATGGAGGTCCTGAGCGCGTAGGGCGCAAGGCAGGTGTCGATAATATCCACGCCGGCCTCGATGGCTTTCAGATACGTCATGCTGCCCATGCCGCTGGTGTAGTGCGTGTGCAGATGCAGCGGAACCCGGAGTGCCTTTTTCAACTCGGTGATCAGATTGAACGCGTCGTAGGGAGACAGCAGGCCGGCCATGTCCTTGATGCAGACGGTGTCCGCGCCCATTTGTTCGAGCTCTCCCGCTTTTCTCACGTAGAAGTCAAGATTGTAAATCTCCCCGCCCAGACGGCTTTCGGTGAGGGAGTAGCAGACGGTCCCTTCCACATGCTTGCCGTTGGCCTTGATTCTTTCCACGCAGGTTTCCAGGTTGCGGAAGTCGTTGAGGGCGTCGAAACAGCGGAAAATGTCGATGCCGATCTCGCAGGATTTATCGACGAAAGCCCGCACGACGTCGTCGGCGTAGTGACGGTATCCCACCAGGTTCTGTCCGCGCAGCAGCATGGCAAAGGGGGTTTTCTTGACGTATTTTTTCAAGATCCGGGGCCTGGCCCACGGATCTTCGTTGAGGAACCGGTGCATCGCGTCAAACGTCGCGCCGCCCCAGACCTCCATGGCCCAGAAGCCGCAATGGTCCATTTCTTCGGCGATCGGGATCATGTCCTCGGTCTTCATTCGGGTCGCGTAAATGGACTGATGGCCGTCCCGGAACGTGTTGTCCTGAATTCTGACCGGGCGGGCGGGGCCGGTTATGGGGTCGGTCATGCAAAACTCCTTGCTGCGTATGAATCTGACGCATCCGTAGTTGCAGCAAATAGCATGCCAGCCATTTTTCAGCCTTTTTGGGTCAAACCGATGCGCACGGGCGCCCGTCGTTCTTCAGTTCTCAATAGATATTATGCTATTGCGGCGCAAATGTGATATGCACCAGTCGGTTTGCCCGGCAGGGGACGGATGTATATCAACTATACGGCTTGCTGAAGAACCGTATATTTTATAAACAGGCTGCCCCGCGCGCAGCCGAAGCAAAAAATCCGGCGGGAAGCAGTCGCGGCCGCTTCCCGCACCATATCGAAGGAGGTTTCATAGTGACCGCACACCAGAAAATGAAACAATGGAAGGAAGCCGCCCTCCGGGAGCTGAAGGGAAGGCCCCTGGAGTCATTGAACTGGGCGACGCCGGAGGGCATCGTCGTCAAACCGATCTACACCGCGGAAGACCTGGCGGGCCTGGACACCGTCAATACGCTGTCCGGTCTGGCCCCCTATTTGCGGGGGCCCACGGCCACCATGTACGCCAACCAGCCCTGGACGATCCGCCAGTATGCGGGATTCGCCACGGCCAGGGAATCCAATGCCTTTTACCGGAAGAATCTGGCCGCGGGGCAGACGGGTCTGTCCGTGGCTTTCGACCTGGCCACCCACCGGGGATACGACTCGGATCATCCCCGCGTGGCGGGCGACGTCGGCAAGGCGGGCGTGGCCATCGACTCCGTCGAGGACATGAAAATCCTTTTTGACCAAATTCCGCTCGACAAGGTTTCCGTGTCCATGACGATGAACGGCGCCGTCCTGCCGATTCTGGCGGGGTACATCGTGGCCGCCGAAGAGCAGGGCGTGGCGCAAAGACAGCTCGCCGGAACCATTCAGAATGACATCCTCAAGGAATTTCTGACGCGCAACACCTACATCTATCCGCCGCGGCCCTCCATGCGGATCGTTTCCGACGTCATCGCCTACTGCTCGAAACATATGCCGCGCTACAACACCGTTTCGATCAGCGGCTATCACATCATGGAAGCGGGTGCGGACTCGGTGCTGCAGACGGCTTTCACGCTGGCCGACGGCAAGGAGTATATCCGCGCCGCCATCGACGGCGGATTGAAAATCGACGACTTCGCTCCGCGCCTGTCGTTTTTCTTCGGCGTGGGCATGAACTTTTTCATGGAAATCGCCATGCTGCGGGCGGCGAGGTATCTGTGGCATCAAATCGTGGGCGAGTTCCATCCGACCAATCCCCGCTCGCAGGTGCTGAGAACGCACGTGCAGACGTCCGGCTGGAGCCTGACGCAGCAGGATCCCTACAACAACATCATCCGCACCACGCTGGAGGCGCTGGCCGCGGCGCTGGGCGGCACGCAGTCGCTGCACACCAACTCGTTCGACGAGGCGGTGAGCCTTCCCACTCCTCTGTCTTCGCGCATCGCCCGCAACACGCAGATCATCATTCAGGAGGAATCGCAGATCTGCCGCGTGGTCGATCCGCTGGGCGGATCCTACTACGTGGAGGCCCTCACGGCGTCCATTGCCCGGGAAGCGAAAAAAATCATGGACGAAATCGAGGAGCTGGGCGGCATGGCCCGCGCCATTGAAACCGGCATGCCCAAGATGCGCATCGAGGAGTCGGCCGCCAGGCGGCAGGCCCGCATCGATCAGGGAAAAGACACCATCGTCGGCGTGAACAAATACAAAATCAAGGAGGAAACTCCGATCGACGTTCTGGACATTCCCGCCAGCGTACGCGACGAGCAGATCGCCAGAATCAAACAGATCCGGGCCAAACGCGACAACGCCGCCGTGGGCAAAGCGCTGGAGCGTCTGACGCAGGTGGCCGAAAAGGGGGGGAATCTTCTGGAAGCCGCAATCGAGGCGGTGCGGCTGCGGGCCACGGTGGGCGAAGTCTCCGACGCCTTAGAAAGGGTTTTCGGCCGCTACGTCGCCACCACGCGGGTGATCTCCGGAGCCTACTCCTCGGAATACGGAGACGACGAGGTGATCCGGTCGCTTCGGGCCCGGACGGAGAAATTTCTGGAAAAGAACGGACGCCGTCCCCGCCAGCTTGTGACCAAAATGGGCCAGGACGGCCACGACCGGGGGATCAAGGTGGTGGCCACCGCTTACGCGGATATCGGCTTTGACGTGGACATCAGTCCGATGTTCCAGACGCCGGAGGAAGCGGCCAAAATGGCCATTGAAAACGATGTCCACGTGGTGGGCGTTTCCAGCCTCGCGGCGGGCCACAAGACGCTGGTTCCGGAGCTCATCGAGCAGTTGAAGAAGATGGGAGGGGAGGACATCATCGTCGTGGTCGGCGGCGTCATTCCGCCCGCGGATTACGACTTTCTCTATGAGAAGGGCGTCCGGGGCATCTTCGGCCCCGGCACGGCCGTCACGAATTCGGCGGACCGGGTGCTTCAATTGCTGGAAGAGAAGTATCCATAAAAACAAAGGCGGAAGAAATGCCTCGTGGCGGGATTAACCGGACCGTCAAAGTCACGATAAAAACTGGAGGGAGCAAAAAAGCTTCACATTCCAACCTTCAGTCTGACGGCCTATTTTCCCACCCATTCCCAGACGGCCGCCGCGCCCTGGCCGTGGCCGATGCACATGCTTTCCACGGCGTATTGCACGCCGTAGAAGGGCATTTCGTGCATGATCGTCGTGGCGATCCGCGCGCCCGTGCAGCCCAGCGGATGGCCCAATGAAATGCCGCTGCCTTTGGGATTGAGCAGCTTGTGCCTGCGGATGCCCAGCTCCTTGGTGCAGTAGACCGCCTGGGCGGCGAAGGCTTCGTTGACTTCCCACAAGCCGATGTCTTCTTTTTTCAGGCCCGCGCGCTCAAGCGCCTTCGGAATGGCCACCGCCGGTCCGATGCCCATGTAGGCCGGATCGACGCCGACCACCGTATAGGCCGCCAGGCGCATCTTCGGTTTCAGGCCGTATTTTGCACAGGCCTCGGCGCTCGCGACGACCACGCAGGCCGCCGCGTCGTTGGTCTGGCTGGAGTTGCCCGCCGTGACCGTCCCTTTTTCATCCTTGATGAAGACGGGTTCGAGCTTGGCGAGCGTTTCCATCGTTGTGCCCGGACGGATGCCCTGGTCCCGGTCGACCACCATCTTTTTGGTGGAGCCGTCTTCCTGGGGGACGTCTGCGGAAATGGGCAGGATTTCGTCCTTGAAGAGGCCTTTTTGCGTGGCTTCGTGGGCCTTGGCATGGCTTTCCACCGCCATCTCGTCCTGCTCCCGGCGGCTGATGCCGTACTTGCGGGCGACCATTTCGGCCGTGTAGCCCATCGAGACCATTTTCGGATCGCAGAACTCCTGCAGCCGGGGATTCGGATCGGACATGGTGCCCATGGGAATATGCGTCATGTGCTGCGCGCCGCCTGCCAGAATCACTTCCGCCCAGCCCATGTTGATGGACGCGATCGCGAAGGCGATGGACTGGAGGCCGGAGGCGCAGAAGCGGTCGACGGTGCAGCCGGGAACGCTGTAGGGGAGCCCCGCCATGATGCCCGCGTAGCGGCCGATGTTGGAGCCCATGTCTTTCATGAGCGCCGTGCCGCCCCAGAGGACGTCGTCGATGACTTCCTTTTGATCCGCGAGCCCCGCCCTGCGGATCGCTTCGTTGATCACCAGCGCGGACAGGTCGTCGGCCCGCAGATGGGTGAACCACGAACTCTTTCCGGCCTTGGCAATGCCCGTCCGGACGCTCTCAACCAGATAAATGTCTCTCATCTTTTCATTCTCCTGAAAGAGTTATGGACGATTTTCCTGAACGGGGCGGGGTGCACCCCCGCCCCTTAAACCTGACCGTCCAGCAGCCCAGAGCCTTTTCTAACTGACCACCAGCGCCTCCTCGGGGCAGGTGAGGACCGTATCCTCTTCGCTCCGGATGAGCTGGGCGAGCAGAGGAGCGTTGGGCAGAATGGTGTTGGCGTAGTACCGGGCGGAAGCGATCTTGCCCGCGTAGAAGGCGCAGTCTCCTTCGCCGGGCTTCAGATTCTGCGATTTCTTTGCCGCGATGAGGGCCTGATCGATGAGGCACATCGCCACATAGACGTACGCAAAGACAAACAGCGCCTTCTGGGCGTAAAGCGGAATGAGCCGGCGCTTATGTTCCATGTCGGCCCACCAGGCGTTGTAAATCGCCCGGACCTCCTCCGCGGCGGCAAAGGCCTGCGAGAGATTTTTCATCTCCTTTTCAAACCCTTTTGCATTCCGGTTGGCTTCGATGAAATTCCCGATGTCCTGCATCCATGCGGCGAACGGTGCTCCGTCCTTCATCCGCATTTTCCGGCCGATGAGATCGTTGGCGTGGATGAACGACGTTCCCTCCCAGATGGTGAGGATCTTGGAATCGCGCAGGTACTGCTCGACGGGGTATTCCTGCGTGTAGCCCACGCCGCCCAGCACCTGGATGGCCTGCGCGATGACGCCCAGCGAAGCCTCCGAGCCGTAGCATTTGACGATGGGCGTGAGGATTTCGGCAAACGAAGAGCATCGCTTTGCCTTTTCCTTATCGGGCGAGTTGCTTTCGATGTCCAGGTAGTAGAACCCCCGGAAGATCATCGCCCGGATGCCTTCCACATGCGCCTTCATGTCCAGAAGCATGCGGCGGATGTCTTCATGCTTGATGATGGGCACCCGTTCGGCGTTCTTGATGCCGAAGGGCCTTCCCTGAATGCGCTCGGTGGCGTACTGGGAGGCGAAGTAGTAAGCGGCCGCGCCCTGCGTGTTGGCGTTGTGTCCCGTTCCGATGCGGGATTCGTTCATCATGTGGAACATCATGGCCAGGCCCTGCGAAAAGCCTCTGGCGTCGGGAGCGGACCCCAGCATGATGCCGCGGCAGTTGTCCTCGTCGCCGAAGTTCAAAAGCGCCGTGGCCTGGGCGTGGAGCCCCATCTTGTGTTCGACGCCCGCGGTGGTCACGTCGTTGGGCTCTCCCAGCGAGCCGTCTTCGTTCACCCAGTACTTGGGAACGATGTACAGGCCGATGCCGGGCGACCCCGGCGCTCCGCCTTCGGGGCGGGCCAGAAGCAGATGGATCGTGTTTTCGCCCGTGCCCTGGTCGCCGGCGGTGATGAACATCTTGGTGCCCTTGATTTTCCAGATGCGCGGGTCGTCGGTCGGATAGGAGCGGGTGATGATGTCGCCCGTGTCCGAGCCGAAGTTGGGTTCGGTGAGGCACATCGTGCCCTGCCAGGAACCGTCGAGCATTTTGGGGACAAACCGGTCGCGGTCTTGCTGCGTGCCGAAGCGCAGAATCAGATTGGCCGCGCCGGACGTGAGTTTGATGCAGGAGGTCAGGGCCGGACAGGCGGCGGTGTTCATCTCGGCGCACGCCTTGTACAGGATGAGCGGCATGCCGGTTTCCACCTTGATGCATTCGCTTGACGAGCCCCAGCCGTTCTGCTGCAGAAACCGGTAGGCTTCCTGGAACCCCGGAACCGGCGTGACCGTGCCTTTCTCGAACTTCAAGCCGATCTTGTCACCCGGCGCATTGATGGGATTGACGACTTCCCGGGCGACCTTGTAGCCTTCATGGATGAGCATGTCGATGTCGTCCATCGAAAAGTTTTCTTTGTAGCGGTCACAGGCCAGGACTTCCGCGGTCGGCAGCCACTCCTTCAAAATAAATTTCAAATCCCGAATGTCGTACTTGAACTCCATGGAACACTCCTTTTT
>ERZ795050.1385-NODE-1385-length-31574-cov-4.622101_pt1 | contig 31574 bp, 30 predicted proteins | sample MGYA00375134_ERZ795050 | MGnify/ENA primary metagenome ERZ795050 (study PRJEB30179, sample SAMN05720221) | activated sludge metagenome | isolation source: Anaerobic digester | place: Japan | collected 2015-05-26 ... | reverse complement strand
CGAAATTTAGGAATTGCAAAAAATATTAAGATAATAAAATTAGGAGGACAAAATTCAGTTATAATGAGTATAAGTAAAATCTATAAATTTTTCATCTTTATATATAAATTTACCAGAATAAATACCCTTTTCATTTAGCCATTTTAAAAATATTTTATCACCCTCCCACATTGGTAAATTCATGAGATCTTCATCATTAATCCATTTTAATGTTCCTTCGCTGCTGTCAATCATATCTCCTTCAAATTCAGTGACAAGATATAAAAAAACATACCAGCAATTATTTCCATCAAAAGCTGGAAAGGTGAGGATCCCTTTTAATATTAAGTTTTTAGCAATATATCCACTTTCTTCTTTTATCTCTCTTATAGCACATTCTTCAGGAGTTTCTCCTTCTTCGATTTTACCGCCAAGTCCTATCCATTTTCCACCATTCATATCATCTTTTTTTTTATTTCTAAAAAGCATCAAAGTCTTGCCATTTTTTTTTAAATAACACAATGTTGCAAGTTTCATAAAAATTCTTTCCTTTTTTTGCTGATAAAGATTAAATTTCAAAAAAATTATCAAATTGGTTTATAGTTTTTTCCCAACACTTGCACAGTAGATTATAAATTCATCATTCCCATCAAGTTTTAATAATTTATCCATAGCCTTTTGATCATAAGCACCAATTGCACATACTCCACAACCAATGGCTTCTGCAATTAAATACAGATTTTGACAGACATGTCCTATATCCAGTGCAGCAAGTTTTGCAGCAGCATCTATATATTTATATTCAGTCCTATATGGTATTACAGACCAGAAAAAGTAAATTGCGGGATTCCAGAATTGCTCTAAGGTAGCCTTGTGTATATCATTTTCTATTCCATCATAATAAGGTATTTCTAATACTATAGAATTATCAAGAGGAAGATACCTATAAATACCTTTTTCAAGATTCTCTACTTTATTTGCATAAAAATAGGTTTCAAAAGGATGCCTTGCACCACCTGATGGAACCGTTCTAAAAGAATAGCCTTCTAAATGTTTTTTTATCCCCTGCGTGCAAAATAGAAGTTTTGAAAGTTCTTCAAAACTGATCTTTTCATCACTATATTTTCTAATGGATTTTCTTTCAAATATTAATTTTATTAGATCAACTACAACTGGTTGCCATTTTTCTTTATTTAAAAGTTCTATTTTATTTTGATTTTCTTTAATTGGCTTTTGTTGGGCAGGGAAGGGAAGCTTTTTTGACATATCTGAATTATTAAAATCTGTTTCAGCCCAATTGGATTTTAAGAACTCTCTTTTCACAATTAGATTATTTTTTTGCATAGATTTTACCTCCTATGCCTATTATCAATATTAATATAGTTTTAGAATTTCATCATATCTAAAGCAGCAAATAAGATGATCGTTTACAAGTCCTGCTGCCTGCATGAATGCATAACATATAGTTGTTCCCACAAAAGAAAAACCATCTTTTTTCATTTGAATGCTCATTTTATCTGAATATTTAGTTGAAGTTGGTATCTGTCTTACTTCCTTCCATTTATTAACAATAGGTCTTCCATCGACAAAATCCCATATATAATTGCTAAAACTTCCCTTACTTTCGATTATCCTGATATACTGCCTTGCATTATTTATTGCAGCTTCGATTTTTAATTTATTTCTTATAATTAAAGGGTTTTGCATTAACTGATTTTTCTTAATATCATCATATTGCGCTATTTTATAAGGGTCAAAATAATCGAAAGCAATTCTAAAATTATCTCTTTTTTTTAATATTGTTATCCAGCTAAGTCCCGCCTGAAAACCGTCAAGAATAAGCATTTCAAAAAGGGTTTTATCATCAAATACAGGAACTCCCCATTCTTTATCATGATAGTTAACATAGATAGGATCATTTCCAGCCCAGGGACATCTCATCTTTTCATCCATTTTAATTCACCTTATATTCTAATAATTTTTTCAATAACTGATTTATTAACTTCATTTTTATATTTCATTCCTTCAGTTGTATACATATATTCTATCTTGTCTTTATATGCTTCTATTATTTTATATCTAACCATTTTCATCGTTGAATTAATCATATGATTAGCCTCAGAAAAAGGTTCTTCTATAATCATAAAGGTAGAAGGATGCCATTTTTTTGGGAATTTATCCTTAAATGATGGATCTGAAGAAAATTTTAGAAAATCATGATATATTAAATCAAGAATCGTATCACTTTCTTTTATTTCCCTTTGTTTTATTATTGTTTTTAATTTTTCAGTATTTAAAGTTATTAAACTTGTAGTATATTTTTTATGATCATTATAAAGCATAACCTGAAAAATAAATTCAGAAGAATTAACTATTGCTTCTTCAATTTCTTCAGGGGAATATTTTTCGCCATCTTCACTTATCAGAAGCGCTTTTTCTCTACCTACAACAACTAGAAATCCATCTTCATCAAAATATCCAAGATCACCAGTATAAAGCCATCCATCTTTTATTGTTTTCTCTGTTTCATCCTTGTTTTTATAATAACCCTTCATTACATTTTCGCCTTTTATGACAATTTGACCTTTTTCTCCAATCTTTGCTTCTTTTCCATCTTCTGTTATTATTTTGCATGTGACCGTAGGTGCAATTATACCTGAAGAACCGAGTTTATGCTTTTGCGGTGTGTTTGAAGAAATAACAGGTGCTGCTTCTGTTAGTCCATATCCTTGATATATCGGCACTCCGATTGTATAAAAGAATTGTTGTTGCTTAATATCTAGTAAAGCACCTCCTCCAACAAAAAATTGTATATTATTTCCAAAGATCTTTTTTACCTTCTTAAAAATAAGTAAATCAGCAAATTTATATGGTAAATAATTAAGGATTCTTGTTAAAATTGAAGGTTTATTAAACCCATTTCCATAATATCTTATCCCGCAGGACAATCCAGATTTAAAAATAAAATTTATTATCTTTCCTTTACTCTCAATTCCATCTATTATTTTTTTCATAAAATTACCAGAAAGAGCAGGAACAGTAAGTAAAAAATATGGATTAGATTCTAAAATGTTTATAGGGATATTTTTTAAAGCTTGAGCAGATCCATCTCGATAATCGACAAAATAAAGTTGAATTCCTTTCAAAAGTCCTGCATAAATTGCTACAGTATGGGCGAAAGAATGGTCTATTGGCAGAATTACCAAAGTTTTAAAATAATCAGGTACATTAAAAAGTTCAATACTATCATGACAATTTGCCCAGTAGTTAAGGTGAGTTAACATTATGCCTTTGGGATTACCTGTTGTTCCAGAGGTATAACATATATTTGCGACACTATCTTCATTAACATATTCTTTATATTGTTCTATTTTATTTTTATTCTTTTCGAAGTTTTGCTTACCAATTTCTATGAAATCAGAGTAAGAAATAAAATGAGATTCAAAAGGAATTTTATATTGAGAAAAAAGATTTTTTGCAAAATCGATATCATCATCAAAAAAGATTATCTTTATATTTTTGTTTTCAAATTGATTAAAGACTTTTAATACTTTTTCCAGTGTTATCTTGGAGACTCCAATAATTTTTGAATCAGAGTGATTTATTCTAAATGGGATTTCTTCAGCAAGTAATTTTATAGAAAGTGGAACTGAAATCGCTCCAATTAAGAGAGCCCCAAGTTCAAGCAATATCCAGCTTGTCTTTGCTTCAGATAAAATGCTAATCTTGTCTTCAGGTTTTATACCGATTTCAATCAAGGCACTTGCGATATAATGAGCTTGCTCAAAACTTTTTTCAAAACTGGTTTCGCTCCATCCAAAAGCAGATTTTTCAAAAAGATAACCTTTTGAACCATACTTTTCTTTAGAAAGATTAAGCATCTGGATTATAGTTCTTTTCATATATATCCTCTTTAATTTTTGTTAATAAAGTTATTTTAAGTTTAGAAAAGTTATAATATTTGTCAAAACATTTTAATTATAAACTGCCCGTCAAATAAAGATGGGTATAAAAAAATTGTAATTGAAAGAAATTAAAAAAAATAATGAATCTAAAAAATAGTATATTAATATTTAGATACTATTTTTAAGGATGGATTTTTATGAAACAGAATATGGGAACTATTGACAGAATTATTAGAATAATTTTAGCTATTATCTTTGTAATTCTTTATTTTACTGGGGTTATTAAAGGTGTTTTAGGTATTATTTTATTAATTTTATCAGTAATATTTGTTATTACTTCAATTTTAGCATTCTGTCCACTTTATCTTCCATTTAAGATCAGCACAAAAAAAGAAAAAAAATAATATCTAACCAAATAAGGCTATCATTACTCCTGCAGCAATTGCAGATCCAATTACTCCCGCGACATTTGGTCCCATAGCATGCATTAAAAGAAAGTTTGAAGGGTCTTCTTCAAGTCCAAGTTTATTTGAAACCCTTGCAGCCATGGGAACTGCAGAAACTCCTGCTGAACCTATTAAAGGGTTTATTTTATTTTTTAAAAAAAGATTTAAAAACTTAGCGAATAAAACCCCACCTGCAGTTCCAAATATAAATGCAATAAGTCCAATAGCAAGAATACCTAATGATCTTGGCTGCAAAAATTTATAAGCTGACATCTGCATGCCAACACCAAGTCCTAAAAATATTGTAACTATATTAAGCAATTCATTTTGCATCGTTCTTGAAAGCCTTTCAACGATACCAACCTCTTTCAAGAAATTTCCAAAAGTTAAGGCTCCAAGGAGAGGTGTTGCGGAAGGTATAAATAAGATGCAGAGTAAAAGTACAATTAAAGGAAATATTATTTTTTCAGTTTTACTTACGGTCCTAATATTTTCCATTCTAATCAATCTTTCATTTTTTGTTGTAAGCAATTTCATTACTGGAGGTTGTATTAATGGAACAAGAGCCATATATGAATATGCTGCGACAGCAATCGAACCAAGCAAGTTTGGAGCAAGTTTTGATGCCACATAGATTGATGTTGGACCGTCTGCTCCACCTATTATAGAGATTGCGCATGCATCCTTTAAAGTAAAGGTAATGCCAGGTATCAAGTTTAAACTTATAGCTCCAATAAGTGACCCAAATATTCCAAATTGGGCAGCTGCACCTAAGAGTGCTAATCTTGGATTAGCAATTAATGGACCAAAGTCTGTAAGTGCACCAATTCCCATAAATATAATAAGAGGGAAAAGTTCGTTTTTGATTCCTGCATTAAATATAATATAAAGAAACCCATAAGGAGGTTCACCAATTCCTGCTATTGGTGTATTTACCAGTATAGTTCCGAATGCTATTGGTAAAAGAAGAAGAGGTTCAAAATTCTTAACAGCGCCAAGATAGATTAAGACAAGTCCGATAATTATCATCAGAAGTTTTTGCCATCCATAAACTGTATAAGTTTCAATGATATTTTCATCAACTGATTCAGTAATTTGCTTTTTTTCAGTTAAAAAAGAATAGAAACCTGTAATAGAAAAAATTCTTTTTAAGACAATCAAGATATTTGAAGAACTTAAATTATTATTCTTTCCATTTAGTTCATCTTTGCCTAAGTTATTTGAATTATTTTGTAAGTTTTGAGCATTTAAATTAAAGACAAAACCAATTAATCCAATAAAAAAAATCATAATGAAAAGCAAAAGGTAGTTGCTAAAATATTTCATATTAAAAAAGTTTTTCATATTTATCTTCATTTTCTTAATTTTATAATATTTTTTCAACGATTTTTCTCCAAACAAAAAGTATATTGGTTTTTACCAATGATTAATATATATAAAATAGCAGATAAAATAACAAATAAATTAATAAACAAAATAATAAATAAAATAATAAATAAAATAATAAACTAACTAATAAATATAAGCTATTATGGATGCAGCTTCAAGTTTATCTGATGCTTTTGTACAGTATTCTATTTTACCATTATGAGGCGATTTAATTTCAAGTTCCATCTTCATAGATTCAATAATAGCAATCGTGTCTCCTTTTTTCACAAAATCACCATCTTTAAAAAGAAGGCGTAAAATGGTTCCTGCAACGGGACATCTAATTTCATTTTTCTTTTCATCAATATTTTCTTTATTTTTTTTACCTTCATACTTAGAATTTTTTATTTCTTTTTCTTTATCTTTTTCGATATTACCTTCATTTAAATCTTTTAATTTAAATCTTTTTTCTTTTTCAATTTCATCTATATATATTTCATCCTCTGATAAAATTGCGACCTTATAATCATTTCCATTTACATTAATTGTATAACTTTTTACCTTTTTTCTTTCAGTATCACTTTTATTTTCTTCTTTTTTTTCAACTTTTCTGTTAGGTTCGATTTTAACAGGTCCATTTTTCCTTGTTTCAAAAAAGTGAAGCGCTACCTGTGGGAACATCGCATATGTAAGTAGATCTTCATCACTAAAGTTTGTTGCAAGTTTTTCCTTAAGTTGATCATGCAGAATATTTAGTTCAGGAGCTAAAAGATCAGCAGGTCTTTGTTGAATTGTTTTATCCATATTCATCGTTGAAAGAGCTCTCATAAGTAAAACATTATCTACAGGAGCTGGGGTCTTACCGTATTTTCCAACAAGCAGGTTTTTAGATTCATTTGTAAGTTTTTCATACCTTCCAAAGATAACATTAAGTACAGCTTGAGTTCCAACAATCTGAGAGGTTGGGGTTACTAAAGGAGGGTAACCAAAATCCTTTTGAACAACCTGAATTTCTTCAAGAACCTGATCGAGTTTATCTAAGGCGTTTTGTTCTTTTAATTGACTTTCAAGATTGGAAAGCATCCCACCAGGAATTTGAGCTAAAAGTATTCTTGTGTCAACTCCGGTAAAATGAGATTCATAATCTACATATTTTTTTCTTATTTCTTTGAAATATAAAGCTATTTCTGTCAATAACTTTGTGTCCAATCCAGTATCATATTCAGTATTTTTTAATATTTCTACTATTGTTTCTGTAGGAGAATGGCTGGTTCCCATAGATAAAGAGGAGATAGCGGTATCTACGATATCTGCTCCAGCTTCAATAGCCTTTATAAGAGTTGTTGTGGCCATTCCTGTTGTAGTATGAGAATGCACAGCAATAGGAAGTTTGACTTTTTTCTTTATTTCACTTACAAGTTGATATGCATCATATGGTTTTAATAGCCCCGACATATCCTTAATTGCTATTGAATCAACACCCATTTTTTCCAGTTCTATTGCCATTTTGACAAAAGTATCAATCGCATGAACAGGAGTTAAAGTATAGCAAATAGAACCCTGAGCATGTTTTCCGACCTTTTTAACAGCATAAATTGATCTTTCCATATTTCTTATATCATTTAAGGCATCGAATATTCTAAAAATATCTATTCCATTATTAGCTGCAACTTCAACAAATTTGTCGACAACATCATCAGCATAGTGTCTATAACCAACAAGATTTTGTCCCCTTAAAAGCATTTGAAGTTTTGTATTTGGAAGTGCCTTTTTTAAGTCTCGAAGTCTTTTCCAGGGATCTTCATTTAAAAATCTTATGCAGGCATCAAATGTGGCTCCACCCCAAACTTCAAGAGAATGATATCCAACCTTATCAAGTCTTTCACATATAGGAAGCATATCAGATGTTAACATCCTGGTGGCAAGAAGAGATTGATGAGCATCTCTTAAAACAACATCTGTAATTCCAATCTTTTTAGGCATTTTTACTCCTATAAAAATCAATTAAGATATTCTACTTTGACTTTCATATTCTTTAATTCCCATGAAAATAGCACAAATAATTTGATCATTAAGTTTTTGTTTATCAATAAATTCATCTTCTTTTTTTTCTTTAGATTCTAAAACTTTATTATTTAAAATATTGGTTTTTGAAAAATCTACTTCATACTCTTTTTTCTGTTTTCTGTTAATAATAATATGAAATAAATTTATTAAAAATATCATTATCTCAATAAATAAGAAAACAATAACCATACCTAAAATCATTATGATAAAAGATTGCTTAATAAGGTCTAAAAGATTATTCATTAAAATTGCTCCAAATTTTATTTATCTAGAATAATTTGTTTTATCCACTAAATATTTTATCTAAAAATTAATCCAACTAATTTAAATTAAATAATTTATTTTATCTAATAATTTTTTAAAAATTAATCCAATTAATTTAACTATAATAATTTCTTTTATCCAATAAATTTTTTTCTAAAAAGTAATCCAACTTAATTTATATATATTAATTTCTTTTATCTAACAATTTTTTATCTAAAAAAACTTTATATTTTAAGTTTTAAATTTTAAATAATTGAAACATCTCCACTTATTAATTTTATTTTTTTATCTTCAGTTTCTATTATTAAAAAACCTTCATCATCAATATCTACAACTTTGCCCTTTAAAAAAGAGTTTTCATGGTCTTTTCCCATGTTACAAACCATTATTTGCTTTCCGATGATATTGGAATAACTAATCCATTTTTCCTTTATACTTTGAATTTTCATCTTTAATGAATCTGATTCTGGTTTATTATCAACTTGATGAAAAAAAGAAGAAAGATTGGATGAAAGTTCATTAATAAATAAATTTGTAAAATCATCGATATTAATCTTAAAACCAGTTTCAGAATAGATCGAACATACCCTTTTATCAAGATCTTTGAGTTGATCTTCTTCAACATTTATATTTATACCAATGCCTGCAACTATTTTAAAATTGTTTTTATCCAAAAATTTTGATTCTGTAAGTATTCCAGCAAGTTTTCTATCTTCAATATAAATATCATTGGGCCATTTTATCCAGCCTTTAATTTTATAATTTTTATCCAGAATCTCTACAAGAGTTATAGATAATATCATATTGAAAATAAAGTAATTTTTTAATAAATTAAATCGATTTTTTTCTGTTCCATTATTTTTCAATAAAAATGAAAGTGCAAGTGCTTTATTTTTAAATGTTATCCATTTTCTATCGAATCTGCCTCTTCCTTTTGTCTGATTGTAAGTATATATTAATGTTTTATCTTCATATTCATTATTTAAAAGTTCGCTATTTGTAGAATCTATAGATTCAAAGAATTTAATTGCTGAAAAAAAACATTTATTCATAACTTTTAAAATTTTAATTTTTATAATTTGACAAAACTACAAAAAATATTTAATGAAAGATTTAAAATTTTGCAATAGATTTCTTAATAAAATTAAGAAATTTTTTAAATAAATTTTTTATATTCGGAATAAAATCTATTTAAAATTTGTTATTGTAATCGATAGTTCAAATAATAAAAATTGATTGAGGGAAAAATTATATAATTCCTTTAAAATAGATAGATGTATTGATGTATTATAAAATTTGATATCGTAAAAAATAATAATATAATATGGATTAGGAGGAAGTTATGAAAATAAGTGAAATTCTTGACCGAAAAGGAAGAGATGTGTTTACAATCGAAGAAGATAGATCAATTTTTGAATTTACTTCCATGCTTGTTGAAAAAAATATAGGATCTCTTCTTGTTAAAAACAAGGAAAATGAAATTACCGGGATAATAACAGAAAGGGATCTTGTAAAAGCATTTGATAAGTATAAAGATAATATTAGATCAATTAACATAAAGCAAATCATGACTCCTCTTTCAAAAATAATTACAATCAATGAGAATGAAGATGTTCAAAATGCTATGTTAATAATGACAAGTAAAAGGATTAGGCATCTTCCTACAATAAATGATAATAAGACAATATCGGGCATGCTATCTATAGGAGACCTGGTTAATTCGCTTTTGACCGTAAAAGATACTCAGATTATGATGCTTCAAGATTATATTAATGGTAAATATCCTGGTTAAATTTAATTAAAATAAAAATCTCTTATTCAGCTTTAGCTTTAATCAAAAGATATATGCTTCTAACCATAGAAATCAATATCAAAGCTATCATTATGTAAGATGCAATAATAATATCATTATAAATAGGGGTAGTTATACTTCTTTTGATAATAATACCGATATATGCCCAGATTATAACAAGTGAATAGGCGATAGCATTATTTTTTATAAGCATTAAAATACCAAGAATACCACCGATAACTATCATAATAATAGCCCAGATTGGATTGGAAATACCAAATCCATCCCATCCAAAATGAACAAGCATAGCTGTTATGTTGGCGATAGTAGCAACTGAAATCCAACCGAAATATACTTGAATTGGAATTGTAAATGCAAGGCTTAATTTATTTTCTTTTTCAAGTCTTTTTTGCAAAAGAAAGATAAGAAGTAAAGAGATTAAAAATAATAACATTACTATAAAAGAAAGACTTATTTTCATATAATGCCAGGAAAAAATCCATAATATATTTAAAATAGATGTTAAGGCAAATAAAATATTAATTTTTACTGTCTTAGAAAAAAATTCTGTATCCTTAAAGGCTTTTATGATATTATAAACCACAAATATTGTTAGAAGAATATAGATTAATCCCCATATTGAGAAAGTTAAACCTGCTGGTACAAAAAGGTTTGGATAAAAATCAGATAAATCTCCGGTGTTTTTGCCATTTAATGGTAGGTAATTTGCTAGAAAGTTGACAATCAGAACACCAATAAATAAAAATAAATTTACAAAAGATAAAAAAATTGCGTTACTTTTTTTCATAATCTTGGACTCCTTTTTATTTTATCTATATAAAAAATTAAATATAAAAAAACAATATAAAAGAAAATAAAAATTTTGAAAAATATTAATTTAATTCACATCAAAATTTTAAAAATTGTAAAGTCGATATTCTATCTTTTCTACTGTTTTAATTTATTTAAATTTTCAACTGCTTCAGGGATATCTTTTATAAAGTCGGATAGCATTTTGCAAGTATATTCTTTACAGAAAGCACAGTTTTCAATATTTTTTGAAATCGCACATTTTCTAATATTGCAAATCCCATTGTTTTGCTGTCTTTTCTCTAAGTTTATCATCATTAGTATTGTAAGCAATATAAGCTGGACAATTTTCGCAATTGATTCCACAGTATGCAATAAGATTATTCATAATCATCACCTTTTTTTATTTTATGAACAAGTATTGATGTTAAAGTTTTTTATTCAAATTTTTCCAGTAAAATGAAAAGAGCAGGTTTTCTTTTGATTTTGAAGCTAAAGATAATTTATCAAGCCAGATCTTATGTTTTTCTATTGACTTTTGAACAGCATCAGTTGAAAATAAAACAAAATCTTCAAAAGAAGCTTTTTCATCATATAATTTGCAATCTTTTTCAATAAGTTCAAGCTCAAATGTTTTTATTTCAGGTTTTATTTCCTTTATAAAATAATCCCATTTAAAAATAGCTTCTCTATGCAATTTTTCATGCAACCACCAGTATATTTCTTTATTATATAAGTTTATTTTTGGATTTTGTTTTTTATCAATATTATCAAATTCATTATTAGTAAAAAGTCTAAAATAGCCAAAATCAACCTTTTCGTTTTCCATTTTTTCTTTTTCTTTCATGTAAAAAGGAAGAAAAACACTTGTACATGTCCCAGAAGAAGCTGTAGCCCAATATGAAGGAAAATCTTTTCTTAAATGTGCAATAAAAGCTGAGACAGATTGACTTGGTCTTGTTGGAAGAAAAGAAGCATGCATGCAAATAGATCCCATATCAGTTTTTGATGGTGAAATCTTTAATTCTTCTTCATCCTTTACACCATGGTCTTTTAAAATTTCCATCATAATTTCGGGATTTATTGAACCTTTATATTTATTAAGAAGATCAGTTGACCTTTTCTGTCTTATCTTACATTTTGAAAAATATGTATAAAACCTATCTGAAAATGCTTTTCTAAAATTAAAAACTTCCCCTTTTTTTAAATACCCCTTTTTTCTTGCATAATCTTCAATTCTTTTTGAGGAAAAATCAAAGTTCTCTTCTATAGTTAATCCATTTGATATACTTCTTGTGCCATCAACTTTGATTGCAACCCAGTGTTTATTCGCGGTTTCTAAAACATAAGCCTCAACTGGATCTGCAAATATAAAGGAGTTATGATAGAAAAGAGAATGTCTATATCCCGCAGTTCCACCCTGTCCATATTTTTCGATTAAGGATGTTGTAAGCATCAATGCATCATTTGCTGTTTTACATCTTTCAAGAGCGATTCTTATCAAATCCATTCCCAAAAGACCACCTTTTTCAACCGGTTCCTTTGTAAAGACAGCTTCATTACCTATTGCAAGTCCATATTCATTTGCGCCCATTTCACAACCCCACATCCAGAAGGGTCGGGATATCAGTATTTGATATGTTTCTTCAATTTGAGGTATGCTTATATATGTACATTTACAATTTTCATCATTTTTATATCTTTTTCTTGGATAATAAGTTAAAATTTGAACTTCATCAGCTTCTCTATCACTATTTTTTGCAAGAATGACACTTCCATCTGATGTGGCTTTCCCTGTAGCTACCAATGTATCACACATTTTTAGCTCCTTTTTAATTTTAATTTCTCTCTACAATTTTCTTGCAAGAATCGAAAAAGTCAAAGGAAGTTCTGGTATATTTTTATTTTTTGATTATAATAATTTTTTAAGTTACAACTTTAATTTATTTGGAAAAATCAATACCATAAAATCTACTCATAGCAATTTCTATATTGGATGATTCGATTAATTTGATTGCTTCCGAAATGGCTGGAAAGATTTTTAAATCAAATATTTCAAGTTCTTTTTTATTAAAATCAGATAGCACATAGTCAGCAAGATCTTCATTTTTAGGCTCTCCGACACCTATTCTGATTCTTGGATAATCTTGAGATCCTATCTGGTTTTCAATACTTTTAAGTCCATTATGACCACCACTTGAACCATTTTGTCTTATCCTTATTTTACCAAAAGGCAAAGCAATATCATCGACAATAACAATACAATTTTCAGTATTGATCTTAAAATATGAAAGCACATAAGAAACTGCAATGCCAGAAAGATTCATATAGGTTTGAGGTTTGACGAAAATATGAGGCAAATCATTATATACTAACTTAGCATAATGATAGGTTGCTGCCTTATGGAAGGAAAAATTGTTCTTATTTGCAAGCCAATCGAGAAATAAAAACCCTGCATTATGCCTGTTTTTTTCATATTTTTTCCCTGGGTTACCAAGCCCGACAACGCAATACATCTTTTCTCCAGAATAATGAAAATTTTTTGTAATATTCCCTTAAAAATTTACTATTAAATAGTAAAAGAGCAAGGATATATCTTATGGCAAAAATTAAAAAAAGGATTTTAATTGTTTCAAGATTTACAAGATGAGCTGGAGGATTTTTTACAATGCAAAAACAAAAAGCATTGGTTTCTGTTATTATTCCCAATTTTAACAGGGTTGAAAGTTTTCAAAGAGCTGTTGAAAGCGTTATAAAACAGACTTATGAAAATTTTGAAATAATAGTTGTAGATGATGGTTCAGAGCAGAGTGTTCGAAATATTAATAGAAGGTTTTTGGAAGAAGTTAAAAGAAGAAAAAATCTTGAAGGCGACGGTAAAATAATCTATCTTGAAAATGAGAGAAATTTTGGGGTTTCTTATTCGAGAAATAAAGGGATAAAAGAGGCGAAAGGTGATTTTATAGCACTACTTGATAGCGATGATGAATGGTTAGAACAAAAACTTGAACTTCAGGTTAAGTTTTTTAGCGAGACAGATTTTAGGGTGGTTCATACTGAAGAGATTTGGGTGAGAAGGGGCGTAAGAGTAAATCCCATGAAAAAACATAAGAAAGAGGGTGGGGATATATTCTTTCGCTCCCTTGAATTATGCTTGATGTCGCCTTCTTCAATAATGCTGAAAAAATCGATATTTGATGATTATGGTTATTTTGATGAAAGTTTACCTGTTTGTGAAGATTATGATCTATGGCTTAGAATAACAAGTAAAGAGACTGTTGGTTTTATAGAAAAACCACTTATTATCAAATATGGTGGCCATATAGATCAATTGAGTAGAAAATATGAGGCGATGGATAGATGGAGGGTTATTTCACTTATAAAATTGTTAAATAGTAAGCAATTAAGTGAAATACAGGAAATAGAAGTGAAAAAGATGATAGAGAAAAAAGCAAAAATACTTTATAATGGTGCAGTTAAGAGGAAAAAATATGATGATGCAATTATTTATAAAAAATGGATGGAAGAGTATTTGATATAATTTATTTTTTTTCTTTTTTTGGTAATTTTAAGATTTATATTTTTATTGATTAGTTATTTCATTTGCAATTAATTCAGCTTGTTTTAAAACCGTATCTGTCGCAAGCTGCTGCATATCAGGCGGGTAACCATACTGCCTTAAAGTTCTTTTTACTATTACTTTTAGTCTTGCTCTCGCACTTTCTCTTATTGTCCAGTCTATAGTTGTGTTTTCTCTAACCTTATTAAACAAAACTATTGCAAGTTCTTTTAGTTTTTCTTTTCCCATAAGTTCTCTTGCACTTTCATTATCCGCAACTGCACAGTAAAATGCATATTCATAATCTGTTAGTCCCATTTCTTCTGGTTCTTTGTCGCTTTTTTTTATTTCTTTCGCAAGATCTATAAGCTCATTTATGACTTCAGATGCACTTAGAAGATTATTATTATATCTTCTTATTAAATCCTCAAGACATTTAATCAAAGATCTGTTTTTAACAAGATTTATTTTTATCCTTCCTTTTATTTCATCGTTTATAAGTTTCTTTAATGTTTCAATTGCTAAATTTTTATGTTCCATCGATTTTATTTCTTCTAAAAAATCATCTGATAAAATAGATATATCAGGTTGTTTTAGTCCTGCTGCATCGAAGATATTAATTACACCTTTTGATGATATCGCTTTATCAATAAGTTGTTTTATGACAGTATCAAAGTTTTCATCTTCCCTTTCTGTTTCTATATTAAATTTTATCAGCCTTGATTTTATAGACTGAAAAAATGCCACTTCATCCTTGATTTTCATAGCTTCAGGGTGAGGCACTGCTATCGCAAATGCTTTTGATAGTTCAGTGACAGCATCTACATATCTTTTCTTCCCATTTTCAAGTCCAAATATAAAATTTTCTGCTTCAAGTATAATGTTAAGTTTTTGAGATGTGTCTGAATTAAAATATCTCTTATAATCAAAGCCATAAAACATATCCTTTACAACTTCAAATTTTTCAAGCATTACTTTAACTGCTTCTGATTGAAGTTTTGCGGGATAACCTTTTCCACCGCTATCTGCATAAAAAGAAAGGGCAGATTTTAGATCAGAAGCTATGCCAATATAATCAACGATTAGCCCACCTGTTTTATCTTTATAAACTCTATTAACCCTTGCGATTGCCTGCATAAGTGTATGCCCTTTCATAGGCTTATCGATATACATCGTATGTAAACAGGGAACATCAAAACCAGTTAGCCACATATCTACAACTATCACAAGCTTAAGATCATCTTCTGGATATTTAAATCTTTCTGCAAGGATTCTTCTTTCTTCTTTTGTTAAATAAAACTTAGAGATTTCAGGTCCATCCGAAGAAGATGTAGTCATTACTACTTTTATTTTTCCTTTTTTCAACTCTTCATTATGCCAATCAGGACGAAGTTTCACAATTTCATTATATAAATTAGCAGCAATCATTCTTGTCATAACGACAATCATTCCTTTACCTTCAATAACTTTAAGACGGTTTTCAAAGTGATTAATAATATCGTTTGCAATTTCATTTATTCTTGATTCTGCACCTACTAATTTTTCAAGATTTGCCCATTTTTTACCTGTTTTTTCTATTTCTATTAATCCTTCCTTTTCTAACTCTTCCTCATATTCTTCTATTAATTTTCTTCCTTCCTCTGTCAAATCTATTTTTACAAGTCTACTTTCATAATAAATAGGGACAGTTGATCCATCTTCTATAGCATTAGAAATATCATAAATATCAATATAGTTTCCAAAAACCGCTGGAGTATTCCTATCAGTTTTCTCTATAGGTGTTCCAGTAAAAGCAATATAGGTTGCATTTGGCAAAGCATCTCTTAAATATTTAGCAAAACCATATTTTATATTTCCACTATTTTTATCTACCTTTGCTTTAAAACCATATTGAGTTCTATGTGCTTCGTCAACAATTACTATTATATTATCTCTATCAGATAGAGTTTCATAAATATTACCATTTTCAGTCCAAAATTTATGGATGGTTGTAAAAACAACTCCACCACTATCTACTTTCAAAATTTCTTTTAAATGATCTCTGCTTGTAGCCTGAACTGGCTCCTGCCTTAAAATTTGTGTGGCTGAAGCAAATGTACCAAATAGCTGATCATCAAGGTCATTTCTATCGGTTATAACAACAATTGTTGGATTATTAATAGTCTGGATTATTTTTCCAGTATAGAAAAGCATAGATAATGATTTCCCAGAACCTTGCGTATGCCAGACTACACCAGCTTTTTTATCTCCCACGGGCTGATTTTTTGCATTAGGTAGCCCATAACTTTCAGGATTATATCTTACGCTATTTTCACCTATTGCTCTAATTGTTGATTCTACTGCCTTATTTACTGCATAATATTGGTGATATCCCGCTATCTTCTTTGTCTTTTGTATAATTGTTTGTCCTTTTTCATCTTCTTTTTTTGTTTTATCATATAAAATAAAAAATCTTAAGTAGTCTAAGAGGATTTCTTTATTTAATAGTCCTTTTATCAATATTTCAAGCTGGTTTACAAGGTGTGAAGTCTCTTTTCTACCATCTGCTGTTTTCCAGCACATAAATCTATCAAATCCCGCAGACAAACTTCCCATTTTTACTTCGAGACCATCGGAGATAACTAAAATTTCGTTATATATAAAAAGTGAAGGTATAGTTTGTTTATATGTTTGAAGTTGATTGTAAGCTGACTTTATGGTAGCTTCTTCGTAAGCAGGATTTTTAAGTTCTATTACCACAATTGGAAGTCCATTTATAAATATGATAATATCTGGTCTTTTGTTATTGTGGTTTTGTATAACTGTAAACTGATTAACCACTAAAAAATCATTATTTTCGGGATATTTAAAATCAATAAGCCATGCTATATCTCCTCTTTCTATATCATCTTTTTGATATGTTATTTTTACTCCTTCTGTTAGCATTCTGTGAAATATTTCGTTATTTGATATTAGATCTGGTGTGTTTATCTGGGTTATTTGATTTATAACATCGTCTAAGGCATTTTCTGTTAGGTCTGGATTTATTCTTTTTATAGCTAATTTTAATCTTTTGAATAAAATTACATCTACAAAAGACTTTCTTAAAGGATTATTCCCATCAAGTGAAATATCTCCACCAAAAAGATAATCATAGCCTTGTGCTTTTAGAAGGTCTATTGCAAATTGTTCAATTTCTGATTCAGTGATATTAGACATAAAAACTCCTAATAAGAAAAAATATCAAATTCATTTCTATTAATAATTTTATCTAAATTATCTAATTTTTCCCTACGAATAAAATCGGTTGTCTTGATTATAATTTTTAAGCTTTCATTTGATATCCAATCGATATTCCAAATAGTATGTTCTTTATTGAGCACTTTTTTACATAGTTCATCATTAAATTGATGATTTTTATCTATAGGATAAGTTAATCTTTGTAGCCAAATTTCAAGTAATCCTATATTAGGTATTACAGAAAATTTATTTATAATATTTCTAATAATTTCAGATTTTTTATCTTTATCATTCAAATCTTTAAGAATAATACTTATAATTGCAATACATAGAGAAATTACTCTTGGATTTTTATACATTATTTCTGTCAATATAGATATCAATACTTCTATTTCCCTATTTTTTAGAGTTCTTTTTTTATTTTTTGTTTTTTTATATATACTCGTTAACCAGTTAGCTAAAGAGCCACTATTAGGATATGTTTTAGAAAATTTATATAATACTAATAATTCTTTCTGAATTGATGAATAAGACTTATTAATCTCAAAAAACGCAAGTTTATTATCTTTTATAGAAGAAAGAATTATATCACTTTCTACTCTTGTTTTTTTATCATCTAATTTAAAATTAAATTCAAGTAAGATTTCTGATAATAGTTTTAAAATTTTTTCTCCATCGTTTAATTCTCTTACAAAAATTCTATAGTCATCTCTATATCTCAAAATTTTGTATTCTTTAATACCATTAACTTTTATAGCGTTAGATAATTCAAGATCAATATAACCTAAAATTATTTCAGCTATAAAATCTGATAAAACGCTTCCTTGTGGAATGCCATTAGTTTGTCCATAATTCATACTTTGAATACATTCATCTATCTTATTTCCTAATAGTTTTTTATCTTTTCTTTTTTTCTTTGCCACTTCTTTTCCATGTAGTGCCCATGAAATGGTATGTGTGTATATACTTCCATAACAGTTATTAATATCTGTATGAATTAAATAATTAAACTTTAAAGCTAATTTTAATGATTCTTGTTCAATTTGTTCCCACCAAAGCATTATTTGCTCAGCCTTATCTTTTTTCTTTGCTTTACTAATTACTGGAATACTCATGCATTTTATATTAGGATTTTTTTGAAATTGTTTGAATTTTTCTATAATATATTTCCAGTTATTTTCTTCTGTTAAAATACTTGTTATTTCAACATAAATTGCAGGGTTAATAATTTGTAGAGGCCTCCATGAATATTTCCCATTTTTATTGCTATATAAGTGATAATTAACCTTTTCATAATTTGATGGTTTGTTTTTATAAAAATCAGATAATTTTGAATTCATTATATTGTTAGTTTTTGTTAATAGTTCAGAAAAATCAAAATATGGAGGCAAATCAATATTAACATATGATTCAGATTTTAAAAAAAAATTCTTAGCCTCAACATTAGATAAAGATATAATTTTTTTCATAATATTTTTACCCTCACTTCTCCACTCATAAGTTTTGGTAATATTGTGTCTCTTAAATTTTCAAGGGTTTGGATTTGAAGCTTGTTTTGTTGATATTTATAAAATAATGGCTTAACAATTTCATTAAATTTTATAAGTGATTGATTGTCTGGTTTTAGTATTGTTATTTGTTTAATTCCCTCATTGGTTATATCTGGTTGAACTGAACCACTTACAAAAGAATCTTTTATTTCTTGAAATTCTTTAGTTAGTACAAAACACCAAATATAATAATGGCTTAACTCATTTGTTTTTAAGCCTGAAAATCCAGTTGAAAGAATATATTTATCTATATCTGAATAATCATCAAACATTATAAGTTTTCTAACTCCACCTTTTTTAGCAAACCAAACTGAAAATTTTACGGGTTGTATATTCGCTCTTGAAGGTCTATTTTCATAAGTTATTTTTACTCCACCTGTGATATGAGTATCTTGAACATCTCTAGTTGCTAAATAAATTTTTTCACCCTCAAATTTTTCTATTCCACTACTAATTATAGTTGATAATCCACTATCTCCCAACCTTACCTCTTCCCACCCATCTTTTGCATCTTCTATAAAACACTTTCTGAAAAGGGTTTCTGCCATTTTTTCAAGTGTTTGATTTTGCCGATGTAAAAGGTCTATCTTATCATCAAGAGCCGAAAGCACAGAAGCTATAGCTTTTTGCTCAGAAAGAGGAGGGAGTTTTATAATTATTTGTTCAAAGGTTTGTTTTGTTATAGTATCAAAAACTGCTCCGTAAGAATTTGAGATGAAATGTGGAATATTGAATTTTAATAAATAGTATATAAAATCATTAAATGTTAAGCCAGCTTTTGCATTTATCCCATAACAAGATTGATTAAATGCCATATCTCTTCCTAACATAGATATGACACCAACAGTTCCTCGTGCTGAAATAATTATTTGTCCTTTTTTAAGTATATTGGTGGTGCTTTCTTTTAAACCTTTTTCCGTTATTTTCTTTTCTGCGTTATAACAATATTTTCTTCCATTATTAAAATCTGTAATTGAAAGCCAAGGGATATCTCCATTCCAATACTCAGGAACAGATGTTTTAGGTGTTCCTCCAGTAATAATCTCTATTACCTCTCCCAACTTAACCCTTTTCCAACCTTCAGGTATTTTCTCGCTCATCGCTTTTCCTCGTTTAAAATATAATATACACTTCTACCTTTTCCTTTTCTTTGAATAGGACCTTTTTCAACTAAACCCTTTAGAACCTCTTTAGTTTTTGTTTCTTTAGCATTAATTAACTCGGTTGCTTCTCTTTTGGTAATTTTTTTATTATCTAATAAATACAATAATATTTTACTCTCTTCTATAGATAATTGGTCGTAATTGGTCACAATCGGTCGTAATCGGTCGTAATCGGTCGCAGATTTTACTAAATCTGTTTTTTTGGGGTCCTGTTTGTCGTTTAATTTTTTGAATGTTACCCTAAATGAAATGCCCGGTTCGCTCCATTCAAATTTTATTTCAGGATATTTTTTTAATTCTTCAGCAATCAATCTTAATCCATTGCCCCACTGCTCTATGATTCCAAGTTTTTTGAATACTTGAGCAAGAACTTTATTTCTTATGTCAGATTGACCTGACTCCATATCGTCAAAATCAATAGTAGGCATCAATTTACCCGGACTTGTAATCTCAATTTTATCATCAAATATTGCAATTTTAATATCCTTACCACTTAAAGAATAATCTCTATGAATAACAGCATTTCTTATAACTTCTCGAATTGCAATAATTGGATACTCCCACCTATCTTTTCTATAAACTCCTTCATAATATGACCCTTGAGAAATATGCCTTAGAACGAACTTATATGCTTCCTCCGCTTGGAAACTAAGAGGTTCGTCAATACTCTTTTGGTCTATGAAATCTACCGGAATTGTTCCTTTAAACCTTGCGCATTCAATTTTTGCATAAGGAAAAAGTTTATTTCTAATTTCATCATTTGATAATAATATTAGGGCGTTTGTAAGAAATTGCTTATTTTGGTCTGCGACTATTAGATTTAATTTATTTAAAATGGTTTTAGTTAACTTTTCGCCAGTGATTTCTTCGAATTGTTTTGCAAAAAGAGAAATATCCAACATATCAATGCTTTTTGAATATACGGTTAATGAATCAAATGAAATCCCTTGTTTTTGCCTTTCTAACTCTTCTATGATATCTTTATTGGCAAGTCTATTTGAAGAGCCTACTCTTATATAAGTTCCGTTTTCTTTTCCTTTGCTTTTAAGATAGTAAGGGGGGTTATTGCCTTTGTAGATTTTAACAACTATAACGTACTTCCCATCATGATTTATAAATGAAATTTCAGGCAAAATTATAGGATAACAGTTATCATTAATAATATTAGTGATTGATTCTTCTGTCTCTAACAAGTCTTCTTCAGGAACTCCTATTATTTCTCTTGGATTATTTTTTACACCGATATAAATTTCGCCTCCGGCGTCATTGGCAAAAGATACAACGGTTTTACATAAATCAATTTTATTTGGCAAACTCTCTTTAAATTCAAGCTTTCTATTTTCTGGTTGTTTTATAATTCCATCTAATCTCATAGTTCAAACTTTATCCCTTTGACATCCTGTGTAAAAATTGCACTGGTTGAATCTTCATGAAGTTCTCCAGCTTTATAAATATTTCTGATATGTTTTACAATAAAGGTTCTATCAACATCAAACAATTCATCCAATTTATGTGAATCAAGACTTAGTGTTTCTCAACTGCAACTCAGCTTTTTATCGCTATCTTCAAAAATAACTATACGATTTTCTATTCTAATTATATGCCCTTAATCTCTATCTTTTCTAAATTCTCAATAATAAGCTTATTCAATCTTTCCTCTTCTTTCAGCTGCTGTAAAAATTCAACTTTTAATTTATTAAACCTTTCTTCAAAATCAAAATTGTCCTCTTCATCCGCAAGTCCTACATATCGGCCCGGTGTAAGAACATAATCAAGATTTCTTACTTCCTCAATTGTTGCAGACTTGCAAAATCCTTTTATATCTTCATAACTTCCATCTTCTTTTTGCCATATATGGTATATATCTGCAATTTTTCTTATATCATTTTCTGTTAATACCCTTTGACTTCTGTCTATAAGTTGCCCCATATCTCTTCCATCAATAAATAAAATCTGACCTTTTCTTGTCGTTTTATTTTTCCTTATAAACCATAGGGAAGCAGGTATCTGGGTATTTAAAAAAAGTTTAGCAGGGAGATTAACAATACAGTCTATAATATCATCTTCAATCATATTTTTTCTGATTTCATATTCTTCTTTGCTTTTTGTAGTTAAAGAACCTTTTGCTAAAACAAAACCTGCTTTTCCGTTAGGTGAAAGATGAAAAATAAAATGTTGTATCCATGCATAGTTCGCATTCCCTTCAGGGGGCACACCATAATTCCATCTATCATCTTTTCGTAATAAAGCCCCACTCCAATCACTGTCATTAAAAGGTGGATTTGCTATTACAAAATCAGCTTTTAAGTCTTTGTGTGCGTCATTTAAAAAAGATCCTTCAGGATTCCATTTTACCTGTGAGCTATCTATTCCTCTTATAGCAAGATTCATCTTACAAAGTCGCCATGTTGTTTGATTACTTTCCTGTCCATAAATAGAGATGTCGTTTATTCTTCCCTGATGTTCCTTAACAAATTTTTCTGATTGAACGAACATACCCCCACTTCCACAACATGGATCAAATACCCTCCCTTTATAAGGCTCAAGCATTTCAATTAAAAGTTCTACTATGCATCTTGGAGTATAGAATTGTCCTCCCTTTTTCCCTTCTGCTAAAGCAAATTGACCTAAAAAATATTCAAAAACATGCCCTAAAATATCTGAAGTTTTTTCTTTTATTTCATTAATTTTGATATTACTAAAAAGGTCAATTAATCCTCCAAGAGATATTGAATCAATATTTCCTCTTGCATAAACTTTAGGTAAAACTCCTTTTAAGGATGAATTTTCATTTTCTATAAGATCCATTGCTTTGTCAATAATCTTACCTATTTCTTGATTTTTTGCATATGTTTTTAAATAGTTCCATCTTGCTTCACTTGGAATAAAAAAAACATTTTCTGCTTTATATTCATCTTTATCTTCCGGGTCTGCTCCTTCATATTTGTTTTCACCTTTTTTAAGTTTTTCATATAAATCTTCAAATGCTTCAGAAATATACCTTAAAAAAATAAGCCCTAAAACAACATGTTTGTATTCTGCAGCATCGATATTCTTCCTTAATTTATTAGCTGACTCCCATAAAGCTTGTTCTAAAGGCTTATTTTGTTTTTCTAATACATCTTTTTTATTATTTCCCATATAATTTTTCTCCCTTACTAAAATTAATATAATCTTTGTTAATTATATATCAAACTTATATAAGAAATTATATAAAAAGTAATATAGAAAATTTATATCAAAAAATTTATGTATGAAATAACTTTTCGATAAATTAATAAGCATCCTTTTAGTATTTGAAATCTTAATTTTTTAAGATATTCAAATTCCCTTTATTATAATACTTATTCTAATACGAAATTTAATCTTAAATATTAAGTTTGCTTTATCATTATAATACAATTAATTTATTTTTAAGTGTTTTTATAAAAAATAATTTAATAATTCAAGTTTCGCACCCTTAAAAAGTGCATAAATATTGAAACAAATATTGAAAAAAAAGCCCTGGCTAGTATATTTGTTATGATAACAACAACAAAAATCCAACCAGGGAGGAATACATGATTCCTGAACTAAATATATTCAAAGAAATTGAAGAAGTCAAGACCATATGGGAATCAACCATTAGCTACCCTAATGGATGTTTAGACTTTATTGAAACAATTATAAAAAAAGAGAAACTTATGTATCGTGCATCAATAATTAAAGAGCAAGGTATTTCTGCAAAGATACTAATTAGTGATTACATAAGACATCGTTTACAGGGCTCATCAAGTATTGATAGATCGGTGAAGTTTTTGTATGAGTTGAAATCAAATGTTTATGGAAAAGATGCGATGTATCGACTTCTAAAAAGCCCCGAACCCCAATGGTCATTATTTCTTTATAGATTTACAAAAGGAGTTATGAATACATTTGAAAAAGAAATCCAGGAAGTTTCTGATGGCTACCGATCTGTTATTATAGATGATACGACTATTAAAAAGAGGGGCAAGAAGATAGAAGGGGTTACATATGTTCATGATCATACAACAAACAAGAAAGAACTTGGATACAAGTTATTGACAGCGAGCTATCATGATGGTTCAACACTTTACCCTCTATTATATTCAATTCATTCAGAGGGAGATGCAAAATTACTTAGTCAAGGGAAAAGCAAAATTGAAGTTGTAATGCAGTGGATAAGGAAGTTACTTAGCTCAAAACTTCCAATTGATTATTTTTTATTTGACTCCTGGTATTTCACAAAACAAATAGCTGAACTGCTTGAAAATAGGAGGAAACGAAACTTAAATACAGCTCATTTCATAACAAAAGCAAAGGTAAGCATGAAAATGGAGATAGAAGGTAAGAAATGGAAGATTGGGAAGTTTATTCAAGCTGTAAGAAAAAAGATGAAAAGATCCCGACAACTTCATGCTCAATATTATACGGATATAGGTTATATTGGTAGATATAAGGTTCGTTTTTTTATTGTTAAATTTGCTGGATCTACAAAGAAGCAGGTATTGATAACATCTGATTGTTCATTATCTTTTAAGGAAGCTTGTAATCTTTATTCGAAGAGGTGGGCAACGGAAGTTTTTTACAAGGAAGCTAAGCAACTACTAAGATTAAGAGGGTTGTCAGAGCACTTCTTTTGCTCATCAAAATGCCCATATTGCTATTACATTAGTATTGTATTCCACTCTTGCAGCATTTAAGAGTTCTTCCTCTTATTATACATTGGGTGGATTATATTCATCGATAAAGGAAAATCTTTCATCTATGACAGTTACTATGAAAATATGGAAAGCTTTTATAAGGTTTTTAGAAGCAATAAATGAGATGTTGAAAAAATTAATAAATAAAGATGGAATAAAACCTCTTTTAGAAGAATTGACAAGGTTTTTAGTTAATTTTAATTTAGTTTTTAATACAGCATAAATAAGGAATTAAAAGGTGCGAAAGTTGAATTAATAAATTTACTTTATAATTATAGTTAAATTCTTTCATATATGAAAACTTAAGATGCGATAATTTAAAATTTCAGGAAATTTAAATTTATAGTAAAGTTATTTTTTATAATAAAATTATTTATTTTAAGTAATTTTTTAACATTCTCAAAATAAAAGTTATTTAAGCTAATTATAATTATTAAATTAGAATAAAGCGAATATATCTAATACCCGTAAATATTAACCCCTTTTTTCTTAAAAAAATCAATAGTTTTCTCATTGCTTACATAACCATTTTCTCTTGATTGATCGTCCACAAAATCGTCAAAAATTGCGCTATCTGGAGCTATTGGTAAAATTAAGAATTTTTTATTTTCCATATCATCATAGATTGCAAAAGCTTCATGTAAAACTGCAGCATATAAAATATGTGCTGTTAGTTCTGAATTATTTTCTATACAACGATTAGCTGCATTTGCCAATCGACCAAAAAAATCGTCTTTTATTAAATAATCTATTCTGTCTTCAGCATAAAAAGCATCTCTTATTTTTTCAAATAGCCATGAAAGTTCATGTGAAAATTGTGTAATAACATATATACTTCTGAAAAAAAATGTTTTTGTTTCATCTTCTGATGGTTCGGTATTTGTTATATTCACATGCGCCCCAGACCAATTTATTTTAGAAGCTGGTAGTTGGTTATGCTCAAGAATTTTTGAAAGCCTTTCGAGTTCTTCCAATGTTTTCATAATTCCTCCTTTTTTTATAATATTTATTTAACAAAAATCCATAATATATCCAACACAGGTTTAGATGACATTTAGGTGTCATCATTATATCAGAAAAATGATAAAAAAGTCAAGTACTATTTTAAATTCTTTTATTTTTATATGATAAATTATAAAAGGATAAAATTAAATTTATTATCTTTTTGAAAATAAAAGATATGATTAATTTTACTTTTAATTTACAAACAGGATATTTATTCTATATTTAATCTATATTTTTAATAAGGTTGACTTTGATACGAATTATAATTTTTTGTATTATTTTAAAAGTGTCCCAAGTTTTCGTAAAAATTTTTCTATTAATGCATTAATTTTTTAATTTAATAGGGAGATTTTAAATTAGTTTTAATAAAAAATAAAGATTAAAGAGGATAAATGTTTTTTTTATATTTTTTAATTATTGCATTAATATTATTCATTTTGTTAATTCTTTTATCATCCTTATTTTTTACTTTTTTACTTATTCCGATAAAAAAATTTTCTAAAAATTTTACAATTGAGGATGGAATTAAAAAATCGGAATTTACTGAAAATGAATTAAAAGAAGGAAAAATCGATTTTTCATTTATAAGTAGATTTGGATATATCTTAAAAGGACAGATTTTTGTAAGAGATTTAGAAAAAATTGTTATTTTCAGTCATGGAGTGACATGGACTTTATATGGTATGTATAAATATATAATTCCATTTTTGAATCAAGATTATACCTGTGTATTGATAGATTCAAAAGGTCATGGAGAAAGTACGGGTGGTTTTCCAACCTATGGATATTATGAAAAATATGATCTTGTTGATTTTTATTATTTTGTAATGGATTTTTTAAAAACAAAATATTTTGAAAAATTACAAAAAACTAATGATGAATCTTCTGATAAAAAGAATTCAGATAATAAATTTGATAAAAATTATAAACCAATAGTAGGGCTTTTTGGTGAATCAATGGGTGCTGCAATTACTTTACAGGCTTTGAATCTTTTTAACAAGGGTGATATTTCATTTTGTATAGTTGAATCTCCTTTTTCAGATTTGAAAAAGCTTTGCCTTATAAAGCTTAATGAATCTATAAAGATAAAATTCTTAACCAATATAATTTACCAGATTTCTCGAATGATGATTAAAATACTTGCTAAATTTGATATTGAAAAAATAAAACCAATTGAAATAGATGATAATATTGATGTTCCTATTCTCTTTTTTCATGGTAAAGATGATAGACTTGTTCCTTATTTTATGTCAGATGAAATCTATGAAAGAAGAAAAGAAAAATATTATAGTGAAATATACATAATAAAAGGAGCAGATCATACAAAGGGATTTATGATGGAAAAAGATTTTTATATTGAAAAAATATTTGATTTTATTAAAAAGGTAATTGATAAGAATAATATAGACAAGAATTAAATATAAAAATTTAAGAATCTAAGAATATAAGAAGAATAAGAATAATACAGATAAGAACTAAATTATAAGAATCTGAGAATCTAATAATTTAAGAATAATAAGAACAATACAGATTAGAAGAAGATAATTAGAATAAGATAAATAAGATATAAGAAGAATAGATTAAAATAAGATATAAAAATAACAGATTATAACAATATATAAAAATAAAGGGAAATAGATAATAAAGTTTAAAATAAATTGGAGTGAAGGATGGAATGTAAAATAAGTCAAAATAAACTAAAATGCAACTGCACTTATGAGCCATGTCCAAGAAAAGGAATATGTTGTGAATGTCTTGAATATCATAGGAAAAATGGAGAGCTTCCAGCCTGTTATTTTTCAAAAGAAGGCGAAAGGACCTATAATAGATCTATAGAAGCTTTTATAAAAGATTATAGCAGAAGAAATTAATGTTTTATTGTATTTTAGATAAGAATTGTCTTTTAACAAAAAAATCATAATATTAATTTTAATATTAATTTTAATATCCTGATATTATTTCTTTGATAAATCAAAATCAAAAAAAATCAAAAAAAATTGAAAAAATTATAATTATTTAAATATTTAAGGTTGAAATTATAGTAAATTAAATTATATTTAAAATTGTAAAATAGTTTTTCTTTTAATAAATTAAGGGTTTAGGGGGGAAGATGAGATTCAAAATTTCTATTTTTATAATTCTTATTCTTATTTTTTTTATTTTTACAGGATGTCCATCGGTTAAAGAAAAAGTTGCTACTCCCACTTTTGATATACCTGGTGGGACTTATCCGACTTTTCAATCTGTTAAAATCACTTGTGCAACTGAAGGTGCGACTATCTATATAACTACCGATGGAACTGATCCTACTACATCATCTACAGTATATGATGGTACCTTTGTTTTCATGGGAAATGGAACATTAAAGGCTATGGCAGCAAAAAGTGGTTATGATAATTCAGATATAGCTTCTGCGACTTATACATTGAATTTTGGGAGTTTTAATCTTGATATTCCCTGGAATAGGTTAATAGGCGGATCTTTAAAGGATGAAGGTCTTGATATTACTTCAGATTCTTCAGAAAACATATATGTTACTGGAAGAACTTTAAATTCTTTGGAGGATTCAAACTTAGGAACTCAAAATAATAATGGTAAAGAGGATATTTTTATAGTTAAATATGATTATAAGGGTTTTCCTTTATGGGTAAGAGTAAGAGGTGGATCAGAAAATGATGGTGCAACTGCTATCGCTGTTGATTCATCAGATAATGTATATATCGCGGGTTATACTGCAAGTTCATTTGATGGAAATACAAATAACGGGAAAAGTGATATTTTTGTAATGAAGTATAATTCATCTGGTACTTGGCAATGGACAAAATATTTTGGAGGTTCTGAAGCTGATGAAGCAAACGATATTGTTGTAGGTTCAGATGGTTATATTTATGTTACGGGTTATACAAAAAGTTCTTTTAATGGCCAAAGTAATACCGGAGGCCAAGATTTATTTGTATTAAAATTAGATAGTAGTAATGGTAATCCCTTAAACACTATTATATATGGGACCCCTGATAATGAGTGTGGTTATGGTATAGGATTAGATTCTGGGAAAAATATTATAGTATGTGGAACTCAATTAAATTCAGATATCTATCAGTATGCAGATATTTATTTAGTCAAATTTAATCCAGATGGTTCTTTAGAATGGTCTATTCAAAAAGAAATACCTTATGCTCAGGTGCCATATGCCCTAGCTATTGATTCACATGATAATATATATATAACAGGTTATACAGAAAGAGAAATAGAAGGTCAAATATTGAAAGGGGGTAAAGATATCTTTCTAATTTCATATGATTTAAATAATAATTTAAATTGGGTAAAATTGATTGGTGGATTGGAAGATGATTATGCAAATGATATTTATTTTAATGATGGTTATTTATATATAGTAGGTCATACTAAAAGTTCTTTTAATAATCAAACAAATCATGGGGGTTATGATATTGTTATTATGAAATATGATACTTCTGGTAACCATTATTGGAGTTTATTTAAAGGAGGTACTTTGGATGAGGGAGGTTATGGGATAGCAGTAAGTAATGATGGGAAAAAAATTTATGCAGTTGGAAGCACAAAAAATTCTTTTAATGAATATAATAATGAACAAATTAACAACGGTGATTATGATTGTATAACAATAAAATATAGATTAGAATAGATTTTTTAAGGTTAATATTTTGAAAATATTTACATTAATTGAAAATACAGTTTTTCAAGCAAGTCTTTTTGCTGAACATGGGCTTTGCCTTTTGATAGAAGCTGATAAAAAGATTCTTTTTGATACAGGGCAAAGCCCAAAATTTATTGAAAATGCAAAACTTTTAGGGATAGATATTGAGGATATCGATTATCTTGTAGTAAGTCATGGACATTATGATCATGCAGGTGGAATTGAAGCTTTTTGCAAGATTAATAAAAAAGCCCATATTTTTGTGGGTGAAGGTTTTTTTACACCAAAATTTAAGGATAAAAGCAAATTTATAGGTATAAAAGATTTAATTTATAAAAACGATAACTTAAAATCAAGATTTAACTTTGTAAATAAAATAACCAATATTTGCACAAACTTTTATATTTTACCTAAGATAAAGATAGAGAATAATTGGGATACTCATTTTGAAGGTATGTATATAGCAGATAACAATATTAATAGTATTAATAATATTAATAATATTAAGGATAAAAGTGAAATAAAAAATTTTACTAACAATAAGGATAAAAATGATAATATTGATAACATTGAAAGATATCAAATCGATCAGTTTGAAGATGAAATCGCCTTAATCATTGAAAAAGATGATAAAATAAAAATAATAAGTGGGTGTTCTCATAGAGGGATAACAAACGTCATTCAAATGGCATTAAATCTTTTTAATAGACAAATTAATTTAGTATTGGGGGGATTTCATATTTCAAATTTAGATGATTTTAATATGCAAAGGTTTATAGAAAAATTATCCTGCTTTTCAATAAATAAAATCGGATGTTGTCATTGCACAGGCATAGAAAAATTTGCAAAATTAAAAAATGTTTTTGGCGAAAAGGTTTTTTATAATTCGACAGGTAATATAATAGAAATATAAGAAATTCTTTATTTATTATAAAAATATGAGATTATGGTCTATCAGCCCAGAATATTTAGATACCAAAGGACTTTTAGCTTTGTGGAGAGAAACACTACTTGCTAAAAAAGTGCTTGAAGGCAAAACTAAAGGTTATAAGAATCATCCTCAACTTATAAGATTTAAAAAAACTTGCGATCCTCTTTTATACTTAAATTTATATCTTTATCAGATATATTTTGAGGCAATTAAAAGAGGATTCAATTTTGATAAAAATAAAATAGATTTTGATAAAATATCGAATCTAAATATTTCAAATATTAATAAAATCAAAGTATCTTATGGACAGGTTAAGTATGAATATGAATTTTTGATGTCAAAACTAAAAAAAAGAGATTTTAAAAAATATACAGAAAATAAAAATACAAATATTGGAAATATAGATAAAATTGAGGTGAACCCAATTTTCGAGATTGTTGAAGGTGATATTGAAAAATGGGAAAAGGTTAAGGATTTTAGGAATACTTGAAAAATAAATTTATTATATAAAATTTTGTTTAAAAGAATTTTATTAAAAGTTAAAAGCTTTTAATATTGTCTTAGTTAAAAATTAATATAAATTAACAAAAAAGGAGATAGATATGAAAAAAGAGATCTCGGGTGAAGGTGTTCCATTAGCTGTCGGACCATATTCTGCTGCGATAAAAGTTGGAAATATGATTTTTACTTCGGGGCAGCTTCCAATTAATCCCGCTACCAACGAACTTGTTAATGACAATGTAAAAAAAGCCACAAAGCAAATTTTTGATAATATCAAAGTCATTCTTGAAAAAGAAGGATTTTCTTTAGATGACATTGTTAAAGTAACTGTTTTTTCATCAAGTATGAGTTATTTTGCAGAGTTTAATGAATACTATTCAACTTTGTTTAATAAACCATTTCCCGCAAGAAGCTTTATTGAAGTATCTAAGCTTCCAAAAGATGCTTTAATAGAGATAGAGGTTATTGCAATAAAAGAATAATTTTACTGTCTGAAATTGTTCATAAATTTCGATATATTAGTTTTTCTGCTAAAATATTATATTAAAGAAAATTCTTTATTATATATTTATTTTTTTACTTGAATATCTTTTTAACGTTTATTTATTTTATTCTTTTTAATTGATCTTTTATAAT
>ERZ795050.1384-NODE-1384-length-31654-cov-6.408114_pt1 | contig 31654 bp, 46 predicted proteins | sample MGYA00375134_ERZ795050 | MGnify/ENA primary metagenome ERZ795050 (study PRJEB30179, sample SAMN05720221) | activated sludge metagenome | isolation source: Anaerobic digester | place: Japan | collected 2015-05-26 ... | reverse complement strand
TATTCAAGAACCAGAACTAAAATGTATTGGTTGTGATGGTGGAGATTGGTTTTCTGGAAGATGTGATACTTGTTCAAACCGGGAAAATAAAGGAACTTTTTGGAACATATTCTAAAATGAGAAAGGTGTAGTATGAAGATTGCATTTTATGCGAATAGAATTCATCTAGATGGTGACATTCTTGAAAGGCAAGGAACTGGCGGAAGTGAGTCTGCCATGGTTAATCTTTCAAGACAATTGAAAAAATTATATCCTTCTTATGAAATTACAGTTTATAATGGAAACCAAAGAGATAAAAAAGAATATAATGGTGTAGTCTGGAAAACGTACAGAGATTTTCTATTTGAGCATGAGTCATTTAATCAAGATGCTTTTATTGTTTTAAGAGAGAAGCATCCATTTACTCTGAAATATATTGATGCAAAAAGAAAAATCTTGTGGTCACAAGATGATATGAATGAAATAGATCTAGTTAATTTGACTAAAGATGTTTACGCTAGATCAAATGTTGATACCTTTTTTGTTATTAGTAATCACTCTCTTGGAGAATTATCTAGAGCTTTTCCAGAAAAAAATATTTATTTAGTTAGAAATGGATATAATCACGAATGGGCAGATCCAAATGTAAATAGACCAAGAGAACCAATAGCAGTATATTCATCTACTCCATTCAGAGGATTAGATATTTTATTAGAAGTTTGGCCAATTATTTTTGAAGCATGTTCAGCTCTTTATAATGTAAAACCAGAACTTCGAGTATTTGGTGATATGAGTTTATATAGGCAGCAGAATGATACAAATATTTCTAGAATTCTTAGAACAATAAATACAATGCCTAAATCTAGACATTGGGGAGCTGTTTCACAGAAGCAATTGTATGAACAGTTAAAGCAATGTAAAGTAATGTTATATCCAAATCATTTTCTTGAGACTGGATGCATGGCAGTCTTAGAGGCACTTGCAAATGGTTGTTGGGTTGTTACTACTCATTTGGGAGCACTTCCGGAACAAGTTGTAGATGGAAGAAATGGTTATTGTATAAAAGGGAATCCATTTTCTAAAGAGTATAAAGATAAATTTATTGAAAAAGCAATTGAGGCTCTTTGTGGAAAAGAAGTCTATCCAAATAATAATGGTTTAATATTTTCATGGGAAGATAGAGCTAGATTAGTTGATGCAATTTTAAAGAAAGAAGTTTATGGATAATAATAAAGCAATAAGGCGGTAAAATATAATGATTATACATGAGTTGCTAAATAACTTAACTGAAAGTCAGCGAGATCAGTATACAATTGAAATGACAGAATATTTTCCAACTATTTTAAACTATATTTCTGGAGTACTGCAAATGGCATATGTGCCAATACTTTCCCAGCAGATTCATGAAGAAGAAAAAATGTTATCAACTAGATTAAGAAATTTAAATATAGAAGTTAGATTAAATAACGACTATAGTAGAAATGCATGGACAGTACCATTTATGAAATCTTTGTTCCATGTTCAGGCTGCTACATCAGCAGGACATTATGTTCCATTTGGAGATGAAGTTTCATTCTTATATATGTTAATTCAAAGTTTAATAAAAAGAAAAGATATAAAAAACCTAACAAATATTAAAGTTATTAAAAAAAATAAAACAGTAATTTTTCCATCATCTGATGTTAAATTTCTTGCCTTTGAAACAAAAGGTTTGTATACAGATATGGACGATGGAGAAAGAACTGCAATATTGCTACATGAAGTTGGTCACTGGATAACATTTTCATCTCTTAGAAAAGCTGTTGTATTTGATAGTTTTGCTAACTATTTAGAAAGAGCATTCAGAACAGTATCTTTTTCTGACATACTTAGAAACCCTGCAACAGCGGTAGCTGCTATTTCTGTTACTCACGAACTTCCATTACTTCTAACTATAGCAACTATATTACTTGGTGTTCTGACAATTTTCTTTGTTAGACAAGCAGAGTGGAAATCTGATGCATTTGCAAAACATTGTGGATATGCACCAGAGCTAATATCAGCATTTGAAAAATTTAGTACTGTTAGAGAGTATGCTAACTGGATTGTAAAAACTGGAGATTATATTACAAAGATATTTATTTTTGTTCAGAACTATATTGATAGAGTATTTCCTGTTTTTTCCCATCCGAGTATTAAAAGAAGAATAGCTGCATTAAGAGATGATGTCTTTTATGATAATAAGTTATCAGAGATTGAAATGGCAATACTATATGAAGGATGGTTTACTGATAAAGTTAAAGAAAAAGCTTTGGATTATGTAATTAAACCAATGTGTAAAAATGTTGATCGCATGGTTTCATACATTATGAAAAAAGCAATTTTCGATCCAAAGGGGTAATATGCTATACGAGGGAATGGTTCTTCAAGGAATCTGTATGTTTCAACTAGGATTATTGGAAATTGGAATATATTGTGTCAAAGTTCAAAAAGAGATTTTATATACATTTTATCCTGACTTAAGGATTGATAGGAGCAAAATGGAAACAGAAGGTGGTAATTCTTCGCCAGATACAGACTAGTAGCTCAGATGGTAGAGCGGGTGGCTGTTAACCACCAGGGAGTAGGTTCGATCCCTACCTAGTCTGCCAGGAGGGATTGAACAATGCTACAGAAAATCCGTGATTGGTATAATAAACTAAAAGATGAAAAAATTTATGTCGAAAGATTAATTATATATACTGATCCAAACGACGATGATTTATGGAAAGATATTTATTTTATAATTAAGAACAAATACACAAATATAGAAATATTAGATATATATCTTATTCTGGTAGATACTGTTCACACCAAAATAAAAAGAAAAGCAAAATCTTATTATAGAAAAGATGATAAGATATTAGTAAAATTTACAGACGAAAATTTAAAACTTGGTTTTAATAGAAATATTTATAAAATAGAAAGTATAACCTTAGTAACATCGAAGGGAACATTCACGAAAGGAGTATATAATGCGAGTCGTAATTATCGGAAGTCACAGGTACAAAGAAAAGATTGAAGAGTTAGAATCCAATCTAAAAGCATATGGTCATAAAGTAAAAATTCCAGCTTTTGACTCTCATCCTGAGTTTAATGAATTACAAATATGTGAATATAATAAAAAACTTATCAAGTGGGCACAAAAAATTTATATCATTTGGGATCGTAGATCATACGGAACTGTGTTTGATTTTGGTATGGCGTTTGCATTAGGAAAAGAAGTCGAAGTTTACTATCTTGAACCAAAAGTAATAGAAAATGTAATGATACAGTATTCAGAAACATTTAAAACTAAAAAATACCCTGTAAAAAAGAAAACTTGATATAAAAAGAAAAATTGCTCAGTGTAGCAAAATAGGAACAAATATCTCATGCTTTGTGATTATGGGTGTGGGAAAGAAGCTAAGTATAAATTTAAGAATGGGAAATTATGTTGTGAAATTAATTGGAAACGATGTGTTGCAATTAAGCCAAAAATTAGTGGAAAAAATAGTTGTAGGTATGGAAAGAAGCATACAAAAGAAACTCTAATTAAAATGAGAAATAAAGTTATTTCTGAGGAAACCAGAAGAAAAATTGGTGAAAAGAGTAAAGGAAGAAAACAACCAGACAAATGTAAAAAAAATCAAAGTAAAAGAATGAAAGAATGGTTATCTAAACATGCTAATTCATTTCCCGTCAAAGGATATAAAAACAATAGAGAGTGGATGTTAAATGAAGGTGCTGATTATTTAAACTCAATAAGTAGAAATCCTGAAAAAATGAAAATAGATAGAGAAAGAAGAAGACAAAAGTTTTTAAATGGGTATTCTCTTTATCTGAATAAATGTATTAAAAATCCTTCTAAGGCCGAAGTTAAACTTAGGAGTATGGTTCAAGAATTATATCCATCATGTAAATTTCAGTATGGAGTTTTTAATTATTCTTTAGATATTGCTATTCCAGAGTATAAAATAGCAATAGAATATGATGGTTGGTATCATTTTGATTGCCAAGAACATATAGATTATCATAAGAAAAGACGAAACAAAATAGAAAATGAAGGATGGAAATTTATTAAATATACAATATACGATAAGTTTCCATCAATAGAACAATTGAAAGAAGATATTATAAAAATAATGAAGGAGTAAATATGGAAAAAGCAAAAATTGAGCTAGTGACGGATCTCCCTATGAATGTAGGAGAAATTACGGATCTTCAAGAAAAAGATATTACTATTCATGACACACCTATTTTTTATGATAAAGAAGAATCACCAATGCGAAGTAAATTATATGTTCATGATGGAATGACCATTGATGAACTAATGGGAAAACCAAAACCAAAACCGGATGAAGCATTTGTGATTATTCAGGATGGCGGTGTTGGCGATGCTATTTGTGCTACCCCAATGATTAGATCAGCAAAGAAGCATTTCCCGGATAAAAAGATTATTGTTGGATCCGCGCACGCTGATATTCTAAGGGGGAATCCAGATATTGATAAATTATATCATCTTGGGGCACCAAGTGATCTCTTTAATACATGGGTAAAACCTCTAAGACATTTTGGTTCAGTAATAAAAAGAGATATTTATAATGCATCTGCTCATAAATTGTTTCCTGGTCCACTAAGTATGATTTGGTGTCACCTATATGGTGTTCCATACTATGGTGATGATGTAAAGGTTTATTTATCTGATGAAGAAATTGATGAAGCAAAGATTTTCATTGGATCATTCAAAAGACCTGTAATTGCAATTCATGGAACAGGAGCAAAACTTCTATTCAATCCATCTGTTCAAATTACACCAAATAAAGATTGGTTCCCTGAGTATTGGATTGAAATAGTTAAGTTATTAAGAGAAGATTTTGATATTATTCAGTTCGGTGGACCACAGGAAATGGAAATTCCTGGTGTTACAACATATCTTCTTGGAAGAACATCTATTAGACAATCAGCAGCTCTACTAACTCAATGTCTTACATTTGTAGCTATTGATAGTTTTATTGGACATTGTGGACCAGCTGTTGGGGCAAGAGGTGTAGTATTATTTGGTAGAAGTAACCCATATATTGCTGGTCATACAACGAACAAAAATGTTTGGGTTCCAAATTCTTGTATTGAGAACGATATGTTCTGTGGAAGACCACAAGGATATTTTGGTGACTCTGAGTTGTTCCAGGGACAACTTAGACCATGGGTTTGTCCTCATAGATCCTGTATGAAAGCGATCAAACCATCAATGGTATTAAAAGTTGTATATGATCTTATTTCAGAAATTCAGGAATCAAAGAAAGAACAAAAAAATAAATAACTATTTCTAAACTGGGTGTTCGGGATGGGGGGACACCACCGTGTCAGGATTCTTCCTGATAGGTGGGTCCCACCCACAATAGATCTGTTATGCGTCAGAATATTCCTTTCTGTATTTGTATTTGCATAACGTTACAAATCCCGGTTCTAATTGACCAAACATGTTTCTGACAACTTTCAATAAGTCGTCAACTTTTGCTGTATACAATTCTCTTGGTCTTTTATCCCCAGGATCAGTAAAAGCTTTATACTCTTGTTCAGAATACGCAACTCCTGCTGCTGTAAACATTCCGTTGTCGACAAGGACAACAGGAAGAATATCATCTTTTGTAATATCTTCCCATTTTGGAACTTCTCCACTTTCATAAATTGGGCCGACGAAATTTGCAAATTTGTTTAACCATCGCTCTTTGCTCATATCGGGGGGATTAATGTAGTATCCCATTATAACTTTCTCCTTTCTTTTACATGCCATATCGTTTGAAAGGGAATACCTCTTTTGCAATTTTTTTCATGTCCGAATAACTTAACTCATATAAAACTTCGGCTGCTATTACATCACCGCCATGTGTTTTTACTCTGTCAGCATCCAGAACTACTTCAATTACTTCTTCTTGAGAAATGTCTCCAAATTCAGAAAGGAAATCATCTCCTATATAGTTCCATGTTTTATTTAGTGCCTTCTTAATTCTTTCCCTCATCTCGGGTTCAATACTTTTAAGACTTATTTTCGACATTGTTTTTTCAACCTCGTCAAGTTTTTTTACTATGGAAATTAATGTTATTTTCTTTCCTAATATCGCTCCTAATAGTATAGAACTGAAAATAATAACAGAAAAAAGAATCCTTCTAATCCATTTACGATGTATTTTTTATTGCCATAGTTAGAACTATCAACATCAGAACACTCATTATAATTGGTAATTTTAAAAATTGTTTATTTTCTTCTCTTATATCATTGAGAACTGTTTTTAGGTTCTCAAGATACTTATAACTTTGTTCAAAGTCCATCATCAGAATCCTCCTTATTTTACTACTTTTTTATAATAGTAGTAAAGTCAATCAATGAAAAATTAACCACTCTATTAAATACCTCCTTTCTTAAAAAAATAAACTGGGTGGGATTTGAACCCACTGTTTGAAGGCCTCCCCAGTTCGATGCACCTCTCTGGTTCATAACCTTGCATCTTATCCCATCATGTAGCGGGGGTACCGCTCCACTATAGAGGACAGGGGGAAATATCTCCGTTTGAAATTAATATATATAGAATTACCTTATAATATATAGAATTTTATCTGGTTTTAACAAATCTATAGAACAAATAATAAACATTCACTGCCACTCCCATAGTAGGACGAAACGAATGATAGATGTTAATGTAAATGAACAAAAAAGATTGGATTTTAGTTTAGACAACCTTAATACAGTGAAGAAAGCAAAACTTTCAGTTATTACACCAAACAATATTTTATTTACATTTCCGGCAAGTATAGATTATCAACAAAATAAAATATTTGTTGATTTACCAATATTAAAAAACATATTTAGATCTGAAATAGTTTCGAATTGTCATTTAGAAACAGTTGACAAATTCAATAGAGTTCTAAAGAGTAACTATCAAAAGATTAGATTCCATTCAAATCTCCAATCAACAGAGAAAAAATCCGGGGTGAGCATTTCCCTTCCATATCCCAATATTGTTTTAAAGAAAATTCATAGAGAAAAAATATATAAGCACTGAGAAAGAAGTCATAAAATGAAAAAAGAGTTGCTTTCTGAAAGGAGTTTAGTATTAGATTGTATTAGATTATTAAAAACATTTAAAGTAAATGAAGATTTGGAACAAAATCTTGTTCTTGTAGATAGAATTTTAGAAATAAACAAACTTTCAGATACGGAAAACCTTAAAACAGCAATTCTTTTATTGAAAGAAGAAGATGATGATGATTATGTACTTGATGAAATCGAAGAGTTAATTAAAAAAACAATACTTGATCTAGAATTTTTAGTTCAAAACTATAAATAATTAAAAAAGTTCTTACATGGGAGACTAAGGACGATGTCACGAACACAAAAATTTGCAGAAAGATTCTTAAACAGACTTCAAAGAGAATCTACACAGGAAACATTTGAAATTTTGGAACTTCTAACAGAGGAATTGGAGAATAAAAACGATCCTGATCCTGATGAAATTCAGTTGATCGAAAGTATTTACCTTTTCCTAGAAAAAATGAAGATAATGGAAGGTTCTATAAAGAAGTACGTCAAAGAATCTAGAGAATTTCTTCCTGGAAATAAACTTTCAGCCCTATATGAGGATTTAAACAATGAAATTGAACAGGATGAAAATTAAACTAGCTGAGAAAATTGTTGAGTCTCCCAGACTTTTGAAAGAAGAAAAACTAGAGATTCTAGCATGTATAAAAGAAGAAAAAGACTCAGAGATTTTAGATGCACTTTTACATGAGTATGAGATAGATAAGAATAAACTTATAAAGAAATTCGATAAGGTAGACTCTAGTACAGAATTAGAACCAGGTCCTGCAAGGGGATCTGCTACTGGATATGCAATTATACATTTTATTGCCAGACGAAGATATAAGTCATGTATGAAAGATGCATCTAAAATAAAAAACCCACAAGATAGGCAAAAGAAAATTGAACAATGTAAAAATTCTTTAAAAACGATAAAGAACTATGTATAAGATGTCTTGTTTGGAGATTTATAATGGAAAAACACGGAGAATATTTCTTCTTGACCATTTTTTTGTTTTCATTTCTTATTCTTTTGAATTTTTTACGGAGATTAAATAAATGTCTGAACAAGAAGAGAAAATTGTATTGTCCAGATCAGATTTGTATCTGGTCATGGAATCATACCGCAATAATATTGCGTTAAATACAACTTTAATTGAGCAGCAAAAGCAGATTCTTCTCCTTCAAAATGATATTATTGATAAACAGCAAGATTTAGCAGACAAATTAAAAGATATAACTATTAATGGAACAAAATTATTAGAGAAACAGGAAGAAGTTTTAAATAAAACAGTAGAATCATCAAAAGCATTCGTTAATTGTGCAGGTGATATATCAAACAAGGAGGCAAAAATACTAGATCAACAAAGCAAACTAGATACTGCAATAACTACTTTCAAAAATGATGTTGTAAACTCGATGAGAACTGATAGAATGGCTTGTGCTCAGGATCATGCTTCATTAAAGAATACAATTAGATTAATTATTGGAACATTTGGTGTAATAACTTTATCAGCATTAGGATTAGCAGCAGCTATATTTGCTAGATTGAGGGATTTAGATGATATAGATAAAACATTAGATGCTATAAATAAAATTTTACCCGAGATTTTGAAAAAACTGGCGGGGTAATAGAGGAATTTATCATGTCGAAGAAAATTCTGGTTCTATTAACAAATGAAAGTCCGGAATGTATTGAAACAATAACAAAGTTAGTTGGAAAGGCTATAAAAAATTGTAATATTGTACCATTTGAAAACAAGAAACAGTTGGTACGGTATGAACACCTTGCAGATGCAGATCTTATTATAACAGATATCTCTATTACTGATAACAAAGAAGAAATGAAGTCTTATTATGACCAATTGATTAAAATTGCAGCTCCAGAAAAAATTCCTCTATTATTAGTTGTGGCAGATGAGCAGTTTGATGAATCTCTTGTCGAGTATTTCTCTAAATGTGCAATTTATGACTTCATCAGAAGACCATATAATTATAAAATTTTTGTAAACAGAGTAAAGGTTCTCCTGAATATTCCAAGAACCAAAAAAACACTTGAAGATGCAAAGAGAAAAGTAGAAATTAACTTATGGAACTTATTGAATTATTCAAATTTACTAATTCTTGTATTAACAAAAGATGGAACTGTAAAATTATCAAATTATAGATTAGCAAGGTTTGTTGGTTATGATAATGAAGAAGATCTTGTTGGAAAATCATGGTATGATTTTCTAAAAGAATCAGATAAAGCTGTTGTTCAATATATTCAAGAAAGAATGAAAGGGAAATTTGAAGATTTTGATGAAGTAGCTTATGATATAGTAACACCTGAAGGACAAGTATCTGTAAAATGGTTTATTTCTGTAATAAATAGTGATTTAAATTGGACATTTTGTATAGGAATGCCAATATACTCAGGTATAACAATAGAAGATAATCTTGATGCATTAAGAGCTTACTTTAGAGACATTATAGTCAAGGATAGAACTACAATAAATGCAATGAAGGAAGTTACAAAGAAACTATCTGATAAAATTAAGTATAAAAAGATGATTTCTGATGAAGAAGATAAAAATCCATATAATGGTTTAAACGTAGACATTACAACATAGGGAGGAATTCAATATGTTAAACGTAATTTATGGTGTTGTTGGTGCAACTTTAGTCTATGGTATTATTATTTTTCTAATTTGGAGAAATAATAAGAAAAAGTTTGTAGAAGTTCTTGAACTCATTGATACTGCTCTTCAAACTTCAACTCTAGATGATGTTATTAAAGCAAAGTTCCAGGCTTTTAAAGATAAGTTTTTGAAGTAAAATAACAACTTTTTAATTGAATATGTTACTTTTTAGATCGGGGTTACTGGACTTTTTTGGAACAAATTTAAAATTATATAGTAAGGGGATCTACTATTATGAGAATCTTTGGTGTAGATATTTTTCAATCTGGTGGAACATATTCATCTTTACCAAGTGTTCCTAAGAATGAGATTATACTATTTGAAAAAGATACAGTAGTTTTAGGGTATGCATTACTAACTACTGTAGATGATGAAATTGTTTATATATCAAAAGGTTCAGCTGCTGGTGTTGGTGCTGCTAGTACTGGTTTAACTGCTGCCAGACTAGCAGCACAAAGAAGAAATAGAAAAAAGTGTATTGCATTTGCTAGTAAAATAGATAATCCAGAAGAGAGAAAAAAAGCTTTTGTGCGATGTTACCAAGCAGGTCAGGGGTAACACAATTTTTGAGAACAAATTATAAATAAGGTAAATACATTTGTATATAGGAAGGATATGGTATGAAACATTATGGAATTGATATGGATGGAGCTTTCCTTGTAGAATCTGTAAGTTCTTTACCTACTTGGAGTGCTTCATATCAAGGACGTTTAATATATTTGACTACTAATAATACATTGTATTATGGTCACTCTGGTCAATGGAATCCAATAGCTGGAGGTTTTGTAGATAGTACTACTAATTTTGTTGGCGACAGACAAGTAATGGTTTCTGATTCTGGAATCTCTGGACCAATTAGAAGATTACATCTTGCTGAATCGTCTGGTTCATGTGAACAGGTTCTAGAAGTTGCAGATGGTTTAGCAAACTGGAAAAAATGGAATTTTGTAGTTTCTGGAGGAACCGGTTCAAAACAACAACTTAATATAAGAATACTAGATGATGCAGGTTCATCAGGAACACATAATGCTCTTATTATGGGATCATATGTTGCTATTAGTACTTGGTCACCAGATTCTGATCCAAATCCATCTTCTTCAATAAATTTCTATAATGGTAGTGGAACAAATCTTGCATCTATTTGGAGATCTACCTCTACTTCTCCAGATGTTACACCAAATTCTAATGGAAGACTTTCTTCTGGAAAAATATTTAATGCTGTTTGGAATGACATTGTTGACTTTTTGGAATTAGAAGAAGAGCTTGATGAAATTCAATATGGTAGAGTTTATGTAATGGATGACAACTTTAAAGTTAAAATTTCTGATAGTTATTGTCAAGATGGTATTATAGGAATTGCATCTGATACATATGGATTTGGCGTTGGATCTAAAAATCTTGGTAAAAAGGAATTACCAATTTCAATTGGTGGCTTTGTTTTAGCTTATGTTGACAATAAATATAAAACAGGAACACCATTAACTTGTGGTCCAAACGGAACACTTGTTGGAATAGATGACAGTACAAAAATTAGATTCCCAGAAAGAATAGTTGCTACTTATCTTAGACCAGAAAAAAGTGATAAATGGAATGGAATAAAAGTTAATGGAAGACATTGGGTGAGGATCAAGTAAGGAGGTTTTTATAATGTCTTTTTCTTGGAGATCTCGTTCTGCATATGTTAATAACATAGAAAATTATGATGCTAACGAAGTCAAGACAAATGTAGATACAATATATACTAAGATATCTCTTCCTGCTTTTTCTTGGTCTCATATTCCGCCAGGAGTTGGCGCAGTAGTTGGTAATACTGATGCACAGGAATTGAGAACTGCAATTGATTATGCAAAAGATAATAACTATTGTAGAACATATTATTCTGGTTACAAAGCATCAGTTTTTACAGCAGTTCAGGCTACAAATAACTCTTCAGAACTATATAGTCATAGACACTTGCATTATAACTCAGCTCATGGAAGTGATTAATTGGAGGTAGTATGGCAGGGTTCACTTGGACACAGGACATATCTGTTGGGGCAAAAGCTGATTGGGCAGATATTCAGGAAATGAGAAATAATGTTGATTGGTTAGATAATAATACTGCGCCATGCACAACACACAACTCAGGTGTTTGCCCAACAAATTATGGTACAAATTATCCAGGATACCATGGAGGTGATCTTGGTTCTTATTTCACTGCATACGCAGTTAATCACAATTTTGCTGAGTAAAAGAAAGGAAATAAAATGGTTTTTGAAAATATAAATTGGTTGGTATCTGCTGAACTATTTTCAGCTGCAAAATGTAATCTAAGATGTAAATATTGTTATATACCAAAGACAGGAATTGTTAACGAAATTCACGACAAAATTATTTCTAAAATAGAAGACGGTTCTTTTTTAGAACAAATGAAGAAAGTATTTGGAAAAAATCTTGAATGTATTTCCCATTGGGGAACAGAACCAACATTAACATTAAATAAATTTTATCCATTTTACACAGAAGTTTTGAAAGAGTTTCCTCGTTTTAGAGAAGTTTTATTATCATCTAATTTTATGACAGATCCTTCTATTATAAGTGATTTTATTATTAATTTTCCAAAAGTAGAAGGGAGGAAAATTAGTTTTGAAATACAAATGTCCCTGGATGGTCCGGAATGGATTACAGATGAAAATAGAAAGGGAGGCTCAACAAAAACAATAAGCAAGAATATAATTAAGTTTTTTGAAAATATCAATAATAGTAATGTTGATTGTAATATATTTGCACATTTTAAACCAACTATTGACCAGGATCAAATTAAGGAACTAAGTAATATAGATAAAATGATTGATTATTATTCTTTCTTTGATGATTTAAATAGGCAACTAATTGAAAAGAATAGAAATAAAAAAATATGTTTTATAACTGAATGTATGCCAACTGTTGTTGTTCCCGGAAGTTATACAACAGAAGATGGAATAAATTTTCATAAGCTGGTTTTAAATCAGGATAAACTTTCAAAATCAAAAAAGTTTAAATATGCAATTCCAGTAATGACATTTTATTCGCACTTTTTAAACACAATAAACGCAATGAGATATACAGCAACCAGACAATTTACATATGGGTGTTCTGCTGGAAAAAGTCTTTTAGCTTTAGCAGAAGATAATAATATACATTGTTGTCATAAAACATTTTATTCAGATATAGATGAAATGGTTCCTGAAATTAAAAAGCATTTTAAAAATAGTTCATATTGTGTAGGATATGACCAGAGTAGAGATGATCTATATAGAAAATTTGTAGCAAATATAAATGATGATAAAAACTGCTCAAGACTTTTATATACATCTAGGGGATATACAGATTTCTACAAATTTAAAATTTCAATGACATATTCTCTACTTATGGAATTAGCAGATTCTGGTCAAATTTCAAAGATTTATGGTGATTTAGAACACCCGATTGTTGAGTTATTTACACAATTTCAGAGGGCTAGAGGTTGCTATTTTGATAATGTTATAAATAGTGGTTCATTCAATATCCTATCAATCTCAACTATAAGACTTCTTGCGAACGGAGCATTTGAAGAATTTTATAGAAAGGCATTTGAATCCATATGAGTTCAGAAAAGTATAAAAATCAAAATAGTGAAGTTTGTAAAAATATTCTTGAAAAGACATATTTTTCATCATGGCGAAATGTCGATAGTAATTCTAAAATTCCTTGCCAATATGAAGAAATAGAATTGATTATTAATGGTAAATGTGACCAAGCATGTAAATATTGTTACTTAACCAGATTTGGTAATGAACTGTATCCTTTGGAACTTAATGATGATGAAAGAATCTCAAAGAACTGTAGTATGTTATTTGACTGGTTTTTCAATCATGGATTGAAACCAAATATATCTCTATTTTTAGGTGAAGTTTTAAACCAAAATATTGGATATGAAATACTAGAAAAATCTATTGATTTTTATATTAAATCTGGAAAGAAAGGAAGAATACTAATACCATCTAATATGAATTTTGTTCATATGCCAGAGTATTATAATTCATTTGTTAGAGCATACAATAGAGCAAAAAATCATGATATAGAAATAAAGCTTAGTGCTTCATTTGATGGTTTATATTGTGATTCTAGTAGACCAATGAAATCTGGTATTATTAGAGATGAAGAGTATTATAATAAGATTTTTGAGTTTGGTAAAAAATATGAATGTGGTTTTCATCCAATGATTCATAATGAAGCAATTGAACACTGGATAGATAATTTTTTGTGGTTCCAGAAGAAGTTTGAAGAATATGATATTTCTTGGCGGAGTATGTATTTACTAGAAGTAAGAAATGATGGATGGACCCCTGAGCAAACACAGAACTATGCAAAATTTTTGGATTTTTTAATTGATTGGTTAAAGAATAAGTTACAACTAAGTAAAGAGAATTTTGTTGGATATATTTTAAAAGAAAGTCCACTAAATATATTTTCTATTTTTACAAATATAGGAAGAGGAATTTCTTGCTCAATTCAAACAGTTAATCAACTTAGATTGGTAGATCTTACTACGTATGCTTGTCATAGATTGATGTATAAACCATTTGCTCTATGGAAATTTGTTGATAATGGAAAAGAAATTGTAGATATTGAAAGTTTAAATTTAGAATTACAGATAGGCTTACAAGCATCAGTTACGAAAGATTTTCCGTATTGCGAGCAATGTTTTATAAAAGCTCTTTGCCTTGGTGGTTGCTTGGGTTCACAATATGAAACAACTGGTGATATGTTTACACCAATTCCTAGTGTATGTTCTCTACTTCATACTAAAGTTGCAACTATATTAGATAAGTTTAAAGAATTGGGATTAATTCCTATTCTTATGGATCGTATTGATGTAGATAAAAAACTCCTAATAAAAAATTATTTTAAGATTTTTAAGGAGTAATCATTATGGCAGGAAGATTACAAAACTCGTATGTAGTTATTATTAGTTTTTTATCTGACTACTACAAAAAACAATCATACATAGATGTTTTTTCTCTGTTTGATGATTCTATTATTTCTGATATAAATACTGCGGTTTCTCTAATGAAATTACACATTGATGAAATCCAGATTAGAGCAAATAAAACAGAAAACCTAAATAGAAATGAGTTGATTGATGGATTATCTGATACAAACGGAATTGTTGATAAAGTCCTTGAAGAACTAATAAGGATTAAAGAAAATCAGAAATTACAAGGTGATTCTCTCACATACTTAAATAATTTTTTATATGCATTTGGTCACTATGCAATAAACTGGAATTTTCAAGTTTCATTTAGTAAAAAGACATTAGAAAAAGCTAATGTTCTATCAAAGGTTCTTAAGGGAACAAATGTAGATTCAAAAGAAATGTTTTCTGTTTTATTACAAGAAGAAACAAAATAAACAAAGAAAGGAAATGTTGAAAATGGGTCCAGAAACTACTATTAAGATTATTGAAGATTATATGAATAGTGAAGATAAATATATGGATTTTCTTTCTAGAGATAATATTGAACTGGTTAGAAAATCAGTAGATTTAGTTAAGTCTCATATAACAACTTTAAATAATGGAGAGGAAATTGGAAAGTTTGATGAAGATATAATTAAAGGTCCTATTCATACGGTTCTAAGGTCTCTTTTGAGAAGTCCAATTTCTGACTATACAAAAACATTTATTAAATCTTATTCTACACTAATATATAACTGGAATAAAAATATTCTTAATGATAAAAAATTAGAGGTTGTTTGTGAAGCATTAGATAGAATTGTTAATAATCATTTTACTATGGTTGAAGCTGCAGCTTCTTTGAGAGATATTGTTTCATATTTTGTCGATCTAAGACAATGGTTACCTCCAGCATTTGATATAAGTAAGCATTATTTCAAAGTTTCTCAAAAGAAGAGGTTAGAAGATATCGAATCTAAAAGAAACGAATGTGAGACTGAGAAAGGTGTGTAAAAATAATGCTTGTATCAAGCTTAAAAAGGTATAATAAGAATGGAATTCATAGAGTATGCAATCCAGTTTTAACTTATAGAAAACTTCTAGAAAGATTATCAATTCTAAAAACACCAATCCTATATGATTTTGAATTGAAAATAGCAGAAAGAGATCATATTATGTCTCTTTTTCCTATATGTGAAGTTCGTGGAACTCCAGAATTCACTACAATGACAATAGTCCAAAGGGTATCTGGGAAAGGTTCAACTATTGAACAAACATATTGTAGTGGTTTAATGGAAATGGTTGAAAGATATTCTGTTATAAAACACATAAGAGAAAACTTTGATTTTGTATCTAGTGCAAAAGATTTGATAAATAATAGTTTTGATATACTATCTATAAAAAATTGTTTAATGAATCCTAGTAGTTTGAATTCATATATAACAGATGAAGAAATTATGAACTACAAATTTAAGTGGTATAAATGTTACGATTTACAAGATAATATTTCATATATTCCACTAGATTATATAAGGATAGTATTTCATGGATCTAATGGAATGGCAGCAGGAAATACCATGGAAGAAGCTGTCCTTCATGGGGCATGCGAAGTAATTGAAAGACATTGCAGATCTATAATTGAAACAGAAAAAATAAAAACTCCAGAAATAGATCAGTCTTCTATTGACTCAGAATTTATTCAAGATTTACTAGAAAAAATGCATTACTGCGGAAATACAATAATCTTGAAATTTTGCTCCTTAAATTTAGATATTCCTGTTATCTGTGCTATAAATAAAACTAAAAATGGAATATATACAATAGCTTATGGTTGTGCAACAACTGCAGAGGAAGCTATAATTAGGGCTTTAATAGAACTAATACAACTTAGTAAAAATCCAATTGAACACTTACAAAGAAATACAATTTTACATCACCTCCTACCATCGTTTAAAATAAGATACCAAAATATTAAAAATATTGACGATATTGATTTATTAGTTGAGTTACAAAAATTTGATAAAGTTTTGACCTCTAATGGTATGAAAATGTATTATTGTGATTGTACCTATGATGTATTAAATATTCCTAGTACTTGTGTTTATATTTCAAATGCAAAATTAGCATATGACAAGATTATATATGGGTCTAAAACTCAGGAGTTAAGGTTCAAGGAGTTTTCTGGTAGGGTTAGAAATGATTTATCAATGTACTAAGGGTAATTTTAATGACTACAAAAATACTGTTTGTGAATATAGATGTTGGATCCGGAATATGGAGTGTTGGAGAAACTTATAAACAATGGATAAAAGAAGCAATTTATGAAACACCAGTAATATATACAGAATTTAACAGAAAGGTATCAATTGAAGATTTTTCTTATTATTTGAGTAAAGAAAAACCTGATATTGTAGTTGTAAATGAATCATTTGAAAGAACTTTGATTCCAATCTATTTTTATAAATTATATAAGGGTTTAAAAATAGTTCATATTTTACATTTGTGGCAATATCTATTTTTCTTTGAAGATCAACCAAAATCTTCTGCAATGCATACATCTTATATAAAATCCTGTGATAAAGTCTTTATTACAAATCTCCTTCCACATTATATTACCCTTCCAGATAACTTTGATATCAATAAATTCTACAATACAGTTCATCCTGTTGACCCAGATGTTTTTAAAATAACAAAACCATGGAATGAAAGAAAAAAATTATTTTGTTATATTGGTAATATATTTCCACATAAACTATCATTGGAGTTTATTGAAAAAATTAAGAGTACTACAATTCAAATTGATTGTTATGGAAAATTTCAGGAAATGAATGAAATAAGAAGAAAATGTGGATATAACGAAAAATATATAGAAAAATTTAAAACATGTAAAAACTTGAAATATATTGGGGTTGTTCCACAACAAGAAGTTCCAAAAATTTTTAATCAATATAAGTATTTTATACTTCCACATGATGGTCATGAACCATTTAACTTGTGCCTATTACAGGCAATATATTCAGGAACAATTCCTCTTGTTGTAAATGATAGAACAACGGATAAATATGATTATAAATGGATCGACTGGGCTAGGTATTTATATTTTGGAACTAATAAAGTAGATGATTTTATTTCTAATTTAAAAGGAATAGTAGAAGAAAATCCTGACTATAGCGAAATGTCTTTTGAAATGAGAGAAGAAGCAATAAAGAGATTTAAATATAGTGAATTTAAAAAAGAATTTATAGAGACAGTGAGGAAACTTGTAAATGAAAGTAGACATGGAATTTATCATAAATAAATGGAAAAACTCGAATAATATAGAAGATTTTCAACTATATATATGTAACCCGTTTTGTCCAACTGTTTGTAGTTTTTGTGCATATAAAGGAACTAAATATAATAAGGAAGATCATAATTATTATCAAAATGTTTACTTGAGAGAATTGGTATTGTCTTATTCTGATATTTTAAATAGTAAAAAAATAAAGTCTATATTCTTTGGTGGTGGGACACCAAATTTATTTGATCCGGGTTCTCTATCAGAAATATGTAGAATAATTCCAAATTTTAAAAATATAATTTCTAAACAATTTGAGATTCATCCTGCTATTTGTAGTGTAGAATATATAGATTTTTTATCTGGTTTAGGAATTACATGTTTATTATTTGGAGTTCAATCTTTTAATAGTTACTATCTAAAAAAGCAAAATAGACCTTTTGCAGATTTTAGTCATGTTAAAAAACTAATTGATAGAGCAAAAGAAAAAATGATGTTTACATCAGTAGATCTTATATGTTATTTTAATTATGTATCTAAAGAAGATCTTGAACAGTTTGAGAATGATTTACGTATGGTTAAAGAATTGCAGCCGGATGTTATATGTTTACAATCAAATTATTGTTTCAATAATTTTAATGAGCATGGAAAAATTTATGATAAAGAATATTTAATATCAGTGGAAGAACCATTTATTAATATAGTTAAAAAACACTTAAGTAATTCTAATTATAGATGGATATTAGAAGGCGAATTTGATATTTTACAAAAGAAGTTACAATCTAAAAGTCTAAGATTCGTTGATAAAAGGATATCAAAAGAAGATTTTTATAGCAGAGTTTATGGATATTTCTTTGATGGTCTAATTTCAAAGAGACGATCTAATACTTTAGGTATTGGTTCGTTTGGAAGTCAGATGGTTCCAACAAGATCTTGGATATGCGATGAAATAGAATATGTTGAAATTAATGATAATTGGAAACCATCTTTTTATGTTATATATGATAATTCTAAACAAAAGTCTTATGAAAATTTGATTTTAGATGAAATTGGAGAAATTGGAGAACCACCCTTGGGATTCGAACTAACATTTAAGACCTTTATTGATAAAGATAGTTATACAAAATCACTAGATTGTAGTGCAAAATGGGATCCAAATAATAAAACACATGTCGATTATATAGAAAAGATCAAGAGAATTAAACAGAGTTCTGGATAAAAGATAGAACAAACTACAAATGGAGGATATACATATGAACGAATATTTTAAAAATCTTTGGTTTAATGTGAAGAGAACTTATTTGGATACTATAGCACTTCTTCTTATTATTGTTGGAATTAACTATCTTCCTTCGCCTGAATCTGGTATAGTAACTCTTGCTTTAGCAAAGTTAATGTTTGTTTCTGCTGGTATTCTTCATGCTCATGTTACTAGAAAAGTTATGTGGCCATATATTGATTTCAATGATGAAAAGCAAGGTATATGGGGGAAAGCATTAGTTATTGCTTGGTATGTAGTAATTATCCTTGGTTGGACACGGGGTGGTTAATTATGAACTATGTATTCAATGATGATGGAACATTTAAAGGTGCGTTCATTAATACAGTAATAACATTTACATATCTATTTCTTATTATAGCTGGAGTTTTCATGAAAGATGTTAGGGATTCTCTTCTTACTATGCAATCTTTTATGATGTGGTTTTTCATGACATCATTTGGGATTTGGACTAGTAAGAAAGTGGTGGAGATCATCGTCGATGGAAAAACTACTAAAATTTCTGATGGTTAGTCTTTTAATTATTTTTTTTACTACTAATGTATACGCTCTTGACAGATGTAGAGAATTTATTACAGACGTTAGAAATTCACACACGAGAAATTTTGATGGGAATTTTCCTTGGTGGTATGGTGTTGGTCAAATAGAGCAGGAATCAGCCTGTAGAGCAAATGTTACTGCTTTTGATGCTGGAATGGGTCTTACACAGTTTATGCCAGCAACATGGAAGGCAATTAAAAAAGAAATGAATCGACCAGATTTAAACCCATATAAAGCAGCTGATTCAATTGATGCTCAAGCATTTTATATGGCATCAATTCAGAAAAAAGAAAATTGGACTAACCCAAAAAGATTATGGATTTCATACCAAATATATAATGGTGGAAGAGGATTACTCTATAAAGAATATCAACGAGCTGGTGTTCTTGATTGGGATCTTATGAAAAATGAATGTCAAAGAAGAAAGATTCAAATGAAATGGGGTGTTCTTGATTTATGCGAAGTAAATTATGATTACTCCAAAAAAGTATATAGTCGTGGTGATAAGTATAGATTGGGAAAAGATCACTACTCATGGAGATTTTGGTAATGGAATTCTTTAAGAAAATTTGGGCTATTCCAATAGTGAAGATTCTAACTTTTATCATTGTAGGATTTTTAGTTTTATCAATCGTCGCTTGGGCTGCGAACTCATTTCCACGACAGAGTGTTGTGGATCAAATCATAAAGGACAGAGAAGTTGAAATTGAAAAAAATTATAAAGATCAAATTGCGGAAAAAGATGCTCAAATAGGATCTTTAAGTGAGCAATTAGCACAATCAGAGAAAGAATATGCCAATTTAAAAAAGACTTATTTAAATCTTAAAAAGGCATATTCAAATGTGGAGAAACCAAAAGATGTTCAAGAAACTAAGCGCCGTTTTAGTGATATGGGTTATCCTACTAAGTAGTCCAATAGCTTACTCTGCTGATGTTTGTTTTGATGAAAAAGTTGCAGCACAGATTGTTGTTGATTTAGAAAAATATAAAATTTTACAACAACAACTCGATATATTAGAGAAACAAAATGAACAATTAGAAAAACAGATTGAGTTACATAAGCAGATTAATGCTCTTCAAAGAGATCAAATTGAAATAACTAAAAAGACTCTTGAAGATTATAAAAAGCTAATGGAAGATAAAGATAAACTTTGTGAGCAGAAAGTTAAAGATGCTAAACCAACGTTGAGTTCAACAATTGTTCAGAATGGAATCTTTACATTGATTGGTGTTGCTATTGGAGCATTATTATTCTAACGAAAGGAATTATATATGTCGAGTAAATGCGCATTATGTAATCCGAAGCAGAAGGATTGGGAAGAACAAGGATTCTATGGGTCTCGATGTGGGATGTGTAAAGCAAATACAGCATTTCTTGTTGCTTCTGAACACAGATCCAACATAGAACCAAATGAAAGAGAAATTGTTAACAAATTAATTCAAAAATATTATCCTGGATTTAAAGAAAAAAACATGGCTAAGACAAATAAATTTCATTGGTATGCATTTTTAGTTAAAGAGGATAAATAATGTCTGATAAATATTTAGAATTTTTACATGAATCTAAAGAAGAAGATGATATTAAGAAAGCTATTGAGAAGACTAAACTTGACTATAAAAAGAAGAGAGAAGAAATCAAGAAGAAAATAGCTGATGCCAGACTTAAATATGCTGAGCATGCTGAAACTGTGGGTCATACATTTGCAAAACAGGTTCTTGAAAGTTTTGAAGAAGAGTTAGTTGAATTACAAGAGAAATTTGTTGAAAGAATGGGAGAACTTCTATCAAAACTAAAACTCATTCAAGCTAGAAAGGGCGTTAAATTAACAGTTGCAACAATAGCTGTATCTACTATATTAATTGCTTCATATCAGTTATATAAAAAATATATAAAAACTTATCAGCTTCAATGTAAATCATATCAGGGAACTGATAAAATTTTATGCTATAGAAGGGCTAGAATAAAAGCACTACAACAAAGAATAATATACTTAAAACAATCAGTAAATCGTGAGTGCAGAAATACTAGAGATCCAGTAAGGTGTAAACTTAGAATAGCAAAAGAAATTGAAAAGCTATCATTAAAGGTAGAAAAATATAGAGAATTAATATAATGAAACTAACAGATATTAATAAAGATACTATAAAAAACATTTCTAATAAAGAATTGATTAGTTTACACAGGAGATCACATCAATTATATATACAAGCAAAAAATAGAGATAATTTAAAATTATTATCTTTTCTAACTGATGTTCATTTACTTATAGTAAATGAAATGGAAAAAAGAAAACTTATTCATAAAAGTCCACTGAGTTTAAAAGTTAATTTTGTTGAGAAATATATTTTTAACTTGTGGAGTTGAGAAATGGCTAGTATTTTAAATCTATACTTAGAGTCTTTAGAACAGGATACAAGTGATTTGAGAAAAATGACTTTTGGAAAATCATTAGTAATATGGACTAAAGAAAAGGATCTTTCCACAGGTCTTCTGAGATATGAAAAAAACCAAGTACCAAAAAAGTTATATTTTTTATTTGTTTTCAAAACTGAGAATGAAAAAGTATTTCACACTGTTGGTATGAAATTTAATATAGATATTTATTTCTTCGACAAGGATGGATCTCTTATAAATAAAAAATTGAATTGTCCCCCAGGAATTGAAGAAATAAGATCAAACGGACCATGTAAGTATGTAGTAGAGTGTAGATCAGATGAAGAAGAGGAAGATTAAAAAAATAAAGGTTAGAGTACCTATTCCTATTAGACCATCCAGAATAAAAGAATCAAATAAGATATATAACCGTAAAAAAGAAAGGAAAAATAATGAATCAGAATTACGAGGAAATGATTGATGATATTTTACAGGAAGGGATGTCTGAAAATGCTTTTAGATTCTGGAAGGCTTTAAAAGAAAAGATTCCACCAATATGGAATCGAAATTCATCTGCTACATTAAAGTACCATAAGAAAGACGATGGTCATGTTGCTACAATTGCAGAACATGTATACGAAATGGCATATTTGTGTTCTAAGTTAATGAGAATTTTTGATTGTGAACCAAAGTCCAAAAAAGCTGATTTATTATTTTTAGCTGTTGTTTTACATGATGCTTTCAAGTATGGATTGAAAAATCCAGAATATTCACGAAGTACATATACAAAACATGATAAGGTTATTGGAGATACAATTATTCAAAATAAGGAACTATTTTTAAAAGTTCTTGATGAACAAGATGTAAATTTATTAGAAGAGTGTGTTAGATATCACGCAGGAAAGTGGTCTACAGATGCAAAAAGTACTAGTTTTTCCTTTAATAAGTTATCTCCAGAAACTTTTTTTATTCATATGTTAGATATGCTTTCAGCTAATAATTTAACTAAAATAAATGGGAATGGAATAGATGGCACTAGCATCAACAAAGTTAGTTCCTGAACTACAATATTATTTTCATAATTTTGTAGTTAATAGCACAATGAATAAAAGAATGTTTCCAATTCCTGCACCACTCAAAGTAGAATACTTAGATACTAATAAATCTTTTATTAGATTATTATTTGATGACTCATGGGATAAAGATGAATATTGGTATAAGTATAAACTTGTTGGTAGAGAATCTTGGCCACTATATGTTCAGACTAGACTGAGTGTTTATCCAACTTCAGGTCAATACTACATATCAAGTAATGATCCTGATGCTATAAATTTATTCGCTCTTTCTTCAGATGACTTTTTACTTTTGGATGAACTTTTATTATATAGATTATATGGTGATAGTACATCATTTAATACTATAGATTTTTTATCTTTATCTACAAATTTATCAAAGTTAATTTATATATACTTAGATTTAATGATAAATAATAATTATAGTTTATACAATGATACTTCTATAATTTCTAATCCAGCTTTTATTTTAGAATGTTGTTATGAGGCATATGTTGCAGAAGCAATATTCAATTATACATCATCTTTAAATGTTAACTTAGAATAGGAGAATAAACATTGTTCTCAGTAAATGATTTTTTCAAAATCTTAAATTTCTTAAAAGGAAACACAGTAGAAAACCTAGATGAAGTTATACAAATCCTATCCAAATCTGAACAAGCTGTTTCTACAACATATTTTCAAAATATCATAGATCAGAATGCCCATATATCTCCTGATTATCTTCGCTTAAGAAGATTTCTTGCAGACTGGTATGCTTCACATAAAACAATAGTTGGAACACAGAAAAAGGTAAGTGATGTTTTCTCCTTACCAGATTCTCACATAGATGAACTAATTAGAAGTTTTGGATTTAATGGTCCACTAAATGAGTTATCCAGAACCAATAAAATAAATCTATTCTATGATTTAGTAAACTTATATAAAATTAAGGGAACTCCAGATTCAATTATTAAAGCTTTAAGTTATTTTACATTTACAGATATTGATATTGTAGAATATTGGTTACAAAAAAATGCTGCGGGAAGGTTAGTATTTGCTGGAGAGTATTGTATACCAAAAGTTTCTGGTGCTTCATACTTATCAATTCCAGATGTTGATTTTGGTCCAATGACAGAAAATGATCCACATTGGATGTTATCTGAAGAAGAGGTTCAAAACTTAGTAGAAAATAATAAAATTGCTCTTCCATCCAGAACACCATACTTTGGAATTGTTCCTGGTATTTATCTTCAAAATGCAAATCTTGGAATGGCAATTCTATGTAGAATAGTAAGTGATGACTATGCTACATATTTATCCACAGGAAACTTAAACAAAATAATTAAATTAACTAACACTGCATTTATAGTATCGTTTCTTGAATTGTATGTGGCATGTGTTTATACGTTTAATGAGTACTATGGAAGAACAACAGGATCTTCTTCTGATAGACATTTTTGTTATAATGGTTCATATAGTACAGTAGATGATATTATCGAACTATGGAATTATTACAATACATATAGACCAACGATACGATCAGAAACAGAGGATGAAAGAATTGATAAAATTGCGGAATTTTATGAGTTATTTACTAGAGATAAATCAACTTATTTTTTAACTGATCCATCTACTGCAGGTACAATATTACAATCACTGAATCCAGATCTGAAAACAACTATTGATTCATTTTTTGGATTTGGAAGAGGATTTGAAATTTTATCTTTATTAATGAAAGATTTGAGTGATTATGTTTCAGATAATATAAGTTCGATTATTCCAAACTTATCATCACTTATTTTGGGTTTAGGATCTCTTGAGTATGTAAAAGATATTATCAACTTTTTTAAACCATATAGAGCAAGATTCGTCCTTATAACCACCTCATATGTTTTCAATGATAAACTGACAGAATCAATAGTAATTGGAGATGAACCAAATCTTGAAAAAATTCAGGAGACTGTTATTGATTTTGATACAGCAGATAGTCATGGTGGTTATCTTGAGGGGTTTTTTCCAGAAGGAATTTCTGTTCAGTCAGATCCAATCCCACCAAACGAACAAAGGATTTATAATATTTATGTAGATTCTACAACTGGAGATGTAATGATAGATATTGATCTTGCGACTGATGCAGTTGCAACACAAATTTATAGCGATCCTCCAGTTGGTTCTTATAGAGTTGCGAATGTTTATTTGGAAGATTATGGTTACGATGGAATGTATAACATTGTTAAGAAGTTGTTTGTAGAATACTATGATGAACCAGAGATATTGTCTGGAGTTGCAACCCCAGTTTATAGTATGCCTCCATCGGAAATTCAATTTTATCAAACTGCATATCTGAAGATAGATTCCCTTGGAGAATTGGTCATAACTTATGATGAAACTCAAGAATTTTTAGACTGGCCAATTGATACTGTATATAGAAGATATTACTCGAGAGAATTAATGGATTGCGGATCTTGGTTTGATATTGGTGCTTCTTGTGATTTTGAACAAGAATATATACCAGAAGTTATACATACTGAACATGACTATTATAATGCTCATAGATATGGTTCTGATGCAACCAATGTTGAGGACCTTGTATTTTCATCTTATGAAGTTGATAGTACTGGTGATATTCAGTATGCATTTCAATCAGGTGGATTTGTAAATTTCGATGTTGGTTGGTTATTTGACTCACCATTCAATAATGACTTATGTTATATTGAAGTAATAGGACCTGGTGACGGAGATGACGGTGAAGAACCAGAACCAATATTAGAAGAAGGTACAATGTATTATGATCTTATTTATGGAGTTTATCCTGCACAATCAAGTCCGTTTCAAACTCCTTCTTTAGAAACACCAATGACAGATCAACTTAGTTTATATGGTGCATTATCTGGATTTAATAATATTATGTATACAGTAGCTACTGTAACGCATTATACAAATCCAACAGCTACAAGAGATAATACAGATGTTATGATCTTTAGTAAAGGAACAATCGACTATAATGATAGTGATCCTATTACAAGTACTTATAATGTACTATGGGAAAATACACAGTTATTATATATAAATAATTCTGATATAAACACTCAAGGTTCTAATGACCTAGTATATCCATCAGTTTTTGCTGTTAATGGAAATACTATTTTTGGGGGTGTATATAAATATGTCCGTTTCTCTTCTTCTGATGTAACTCCTTATGCATTTTATTCCACTAACTCAGGTTCAACATTTAACTGGGTTCAACTTCCAACAATAGTAGGAGATCCATCTCCAACAGGAATTGAGTATGCTCATGGAATGGTACCATATGCTGCAAGTTCTTCTACTTGGTATTTATTTGGAATAGGTCCTAATAAGAGTGGTATAAATGATATGAGAATGTATAAAACTACTGATTCTGGAAGTAACTGGACTGTTACAAGTTTTGCGACAAATCCAGATACTGATAGATACTATGTTTTATACACAAGTGTTTCTGGATACGATGCAAATCATATTATTGTAGCACAGCAGTATGAAGATGTAAGTCTTGGTCAATATGGAATATTAACATTTACAACTACAAATGGTGGATCAAGTTGGGTGGAAAACATTGTAGCAGAACCAGGATATTTATATGGAACTGACTGTAATTGGTGGATGCCAACTATTAAATGGATTGATGAAAATACGATTTATATGATGGCGAGAATAGAATCTGCAGAAGACGGGTACGCTAAAACAGTTTTTATGAAATCTACAAATGCAGGTTCCACATGGAGCATACCTGTAGTTGTTACAAATACATATGAAGGAATGGATCAAGAAGGGAATGCTTGCATGGATGTAGTTGCAGGAACAAATGGTCAAGTTATTTGGATTGGAGTATATGAATGCGCATATACATACCATCCAGAAACAGATACTTATACAGAAGCTGGTTGGTATTATTATAGGTCTACTGATGCTGGAACAACATGGGAATTAGTTGGTGGAATTCAAAATAACTTTAATGGTTATAATATTGACGAACCATTCTACACAGATGATGAAGAATATGTATACCCATATGCTGGAGGAATATACGCATTTAAAGAAAATGCTATATATAGTTCTATATGGGATTTAAATGCTAGAGGTAGTGTTTTTAGGGAAACTTATGTACCAGATAATGACGCAAATGTTTTGACATGGGCTGGATATGCGCCATTTAAATTTTTAGAGTAATTTCTGGAGTACTTTTTATGAATAATATTAAATTAATTATTACAATTTTTAATGGAGAATATACATTTCAAAAACAAGTTTATGATTCTGAACTTAACGAATGGAAAGATTCAGAATTAGATATGTCTAAAGATCATAAAGAGTTTAGACAAGCTGTAAATGAAGCTATGAAATCTTCGATTATTGGATCGAGAGGTTTGAAATAGAATTTTTTTTCGATACAATCTTTCCCCCAATGTTTGTAACCCTTCCTAGACTTAAAAAAATAATAAAGGAAACTATTTTTTCTCATAGAACATATATAAAATACATTCTGGTCTGGAGGTTACCATATAATGGCTAAAGAATCTAAGTATGCGTATTTAGAAGAGTTTATATTGAAGGAGGTAAGAAACGGAACTAGAACTAGAGTTATTTATGGACTATGTCGAGATAAAGGATACGAAGGAACTGACAGACAATTTTATAAATTTCTTTATAACCTGAAAAAGAAAAACGGAATTGAACAAGTTGAGTCTGGTAATGGTGAAAGAGATAGAGATGTATTTTTAGAAATTTTGACAAAAAATAAAATTGTCGATTTATCTTATTTATGTAACACATTTAATTGTACTCCTCTAGAGCTTCAAAGAAAATATATTAATCACTTTAGAAATCTTGGTTATGAAATTTCAACTGATAATCATCGAGTATTCCTCAGTAGTGATCACATCTTTGAACCAGAACCCGTCAAAAGATTAGAATCAAAAGAAATAGATTTTGGTATTGCATCAGATCTACATTTTGGTTCTAAATCAGTTCAGATTACAGCACTCAATGAATTTGCAGAAACATGCAGACAACTAGGAATAAAATATATATTCGTTCCTGGTGATGTTGTTGCTGGACTAAGGGTTTATCCTGGTCAGGAATATGATTTATATGCACATTCAGCAGAGGAACAAGCTGAATCTGTTTTGGCAAATCTTCCATCAGGATTTACATGGTTCATTATGGGTGGAAACCATGACTATGCATTTATGAAAAATGGTGGACATAATATAATTAATGCAATTGCAGCACAACGAGATGATATTATAGCCTGTGGTTTTGATATGGCCGATGTTGAAATTATGCAAAATGTTCATTTGAGAATGTGGCATCCAAAGGGAGGAATTCCCTATGCCCTTTCATACCGATTACAAAAAGGTATTGAACAAATTGCACAACAAGAGTTGAAACACATCTCGAATGGATCAAAAGATAAACCGTCAATTAAATTTGTTGCAGCTGGTCATCTTCATACAAGCTTTTATGGAAGGTTTGGTGATATTACAGGATTTCAAGCAGGATCATTTGAAGGAACAACGAACTATCTGAAGAGGTTAGGGTTAAACCCATCAATTGGTGGATGGACATACAAATGTTGGATTAATAAGAATGGTTTTGTTGGTCACAATCCGTTCTTCTGGGAATTCAAAGAGATTGAAGATGACTATAAAAATTATAGACATACGTTCTGTACAGAGAGTAAATGCACAGGTCCATTGTTTGAATAATTTTCATGTCTACGTGTAGCTCAGTCTGGTAGAGTGCCTGGCTTGGGACCAGGAAGCCGCTGGTTCAAATCCAGCCACGTAGACCATGAGGAACTAATTATATGAGTATTATGGATAGGACAGATTATATAGTTAAATGCCCAAATTGTAATAGATCTGTAGGAATAAGAAAAAAGAAAAAAATAAATCAGAGAAAATATAAATTTGTATGTTTGTTTTGTGAAAAAACTTTTGTAATAACTCTACATGAAGGATTTGAATTATGTAATAAATGTGGAGGATCTGGAGCTTTAAATTTAGGAACTAGTACTATATTTTTAGTTGTATGTGATGAGTGTAATGGATTTGGTTCATTGGATTGGTTAGAAAAAATAAAAGGACCACCAGACTATGATTCATATACATCACAAGGACACATTTTTTGGATGACTAAAGAGAAGTGGTGATTATGAAAGTACTATACTCAAAGAATGAAATTTTAAATCGTGTAAAAGAAATAGGAAAAAAAATTTCAGAAGATTTTTCTGGAAATGATATTGTGATAGCACCAATTTTAAAAGGGGCTATTATGTTTTCCTCAGATTTAATCAGAGAAATAAACCTACCCCTGAAAGTTGATTTTCTCTCTGTAAGTAGTTACCATGGAACTGAATCTGATGGTCAATTAAAAATAAAGTATCTTGGTGACTTAGACTGGTCTTATAAAAATGTAATTTTAGTAGAAGATATTATTGATACAGGGTTGACTCTTTCTACAGTTGTTGACTATTTATATAGGATAAAAAGACCAAAGACAATAAAAATATGTACATTGATTGACAAATACTCAAGAAGAAAAATAAATATCAAGGCAGATTATGTAGGTTTTACGTTAACCGAAAATCATTTCGTTATTGGTTATGGTTTAGATTATGATGAGTATAAAAGAAACTTAGATTCAATTTGTATTCTGGAGGATATATGATTAGTATATCTGACGATTTACAAATGTTCATAGTGAATAATTGTAAGGAAGTTAGTATTATTAAAAATGAAAATAAGTATAAATTGCTACAAGTTACAATTACAAAATCAGATATTATAAAAAATGAAACTTTAGCCAATATTATAACGGAAATGTCAAGTTGGTTTATGTTTAATATAACATCTGGAAGTCTTGCTTATCTTGATCTTGAAGAATATTCTGATGTTTTACCATATCAATTTTATATAACTGTTCCATTTGAGGGAATAGATCCATCTAGTCAGGTATATGTTTTTCAGTTTACATTCCAGCCAAAGGTTCAAATAAAAAAGAATGTTAAGAAAAATTCTTTATTATCAAAAATATTAAAATATATTGGGAAATAAAGAATCATTATGATATTTATTGTGGGAATAACTACTTTTTTAATATCGTTTTTTATGATGATGACATCGTCTTTAGTTGATCATCATATTCTTTTAAATTTACTAAGGGCTGGTGTGTTGAGTTTATTTTCAATGCTTGTATATAAAATAGTAAAACATATTTAGCGGAGAGATGTCCGAGTGGCTTAAGGAGGCGGTCTTGAAAACCGCTGATCGAAAGATCCGTGGGTTCGAATCCTACTCTCTCCGCCAAGGAGGAATATGAAAAAACTATTTTTATCCATTTTAATTATTTGTTTTATGACTCCAGTTTCTATTGATGCATTTATGACACCAGATAAAGCTGCTGAGTCTGTACAAAAGATTGTTGAAGGAAAAGCGTCTCCGTGGGCAATTCGAGATCCAAAAGTAAAAGTAAAACCAAAACCAATCATTTCTAAACAGCAATTCAAAAAAGCAAATGAACAAAGATCTGTAGTTGATAATCCTATTCCTTCAATAGAGCAAGCTCCAAAATTTGTTGACCTCAGAAAATTTGATAGCCCTATTAAGAACCAAGGAGAATTTGGATATTGTACAGCATTTGCTAATATTGCTGTAATTGAAAACTATGCAAATCAAAAAGGTATAAAACTAGATCTTAGTGAGAGATATTTATGGAGTCTATATCAGGAATATGATACTTATGTTGCTACTGAAGCAGCTGTAAAAAATCTAATTATTCCTGAAAAAGATTGGCCATATAATTCTAATAAACCTGTTGTAAAAGAATATAAGAAGAATGGTATTGCTAGTTTGAAATCATTTACAGAAATTCAGGCAGTGGACCAGGCAATAAAAGCTTTAGATCAAAATAAACCTATTGTCTTTGCCGCAGAGACTACACCTTATTGGGGATCTCCAAACAAGGGTGTAATTCCAATTAAAGGTGCAGAAGAAGGTGGGCATGCAATTGCAATTGTTGGTTATTATTTAGATCCATCAAATGAAGCAACCGGAGGTGGTTTCTTTATCTTCAAAAATTCTTGGGGTCCAGATTGGGGAGATAAAGGATATGGATATCTTCCATTCAAGTACTGTAAAAAATATAATTGTTATTTGATTGAAACTGATGGACCAGTCTTAAAATAAATTTGGTGAGGTGGCCGAGTGGCTAAAGGCGCAGGTTTGCTAAACCTGTGAGCATAAAAGCTCCGCAAGTTCGAATCTTGTCCTCACCGCCAAAAACAAAAAAAAAGAGATTCATAAGAATCTCTTTTTTTTTGCATCTACTTCTTGTGTATCGTTCTCCAATCAAGGAGAACAACGCAATTGTCGTGGAGTCTGCTATCTATGACTCCAC
>ERZ795050.1379-NODE-1379-length-31720-cov-5.748682_pt1 | contig 31720 bp, 20 predicted proteins | sample MGYA00375134_ERZ795050 | MGnify/ENA primary metagenome ERZ795050 (study PRJEB30179, sample SAMN05720221) | activated sludge metagenome | isolation source: Anaerobic digester | place: Japan | collected 2015-05-26 ... | reverse complement strand
GTTCGCGGCCCGATCCCCGGCGGCATGGGCGGCATGCGGGAGATTGCCGAGCTGACCATCGAGGCGGTGAAAGTGGATTACTCAGGGGCCCGCATCAGGCCGCTCGCTGCTGACGGCGTGACCGTGAAGGCCTGGGATATGGCTGAGCGCCGCACGATCCACGAGAGATCGGAGTGGATCTATGCCGGGCGAGTCGATTTGACTCATACCGATTCGCGAACGCTCGTTGCCGGCGCGGAACCCGATGTGGCTCTCACGGGAGGTCAGGTCGTTCGCTGGACGCCGCCGCAGGCAACCGGCGGTCAGCCGGGCGCCGCAGTGGTGATCTATGTGGGCAGGGACAAAACGTTTCTTTTTGTTCCGCCGTGCTGGGGCAATCTGGCGGAGGCGCCCGGGGCGCGCGTTGAGATACCTGCGTCCGAGCTGTCGCCGTCTGCGTCGGACGAAGTCAGTTCGACCCGGCCCGCGATCCAGACGACCCGTCCGGAGTAGCCGTTTGCCCCATGGGTGCGGTGGGGCGGCGATCTTGCTTACCGTGAGTCATTCCTGGAAGGCAGCGCGAGAAAGGACGGTGTATGTGGGGCCGCCGCGATCGAGGACCGATTGAAACACGGTCAGTTCCTTCACGGTAAAGCGGCCGCCGTCGAAATGCAGTTCCGATTCGAGGGCTGGCCGGATCTTGTGCGAGCCCCTCTGGTCTCGGACTCGCCCGATGGTCAGATGCGGATGAAACGGCTGGTTCTCGGGCGGGAAGCCCATCTCGGCGAATGCCCGTTCACAGGCCTTGTGACAGTCGATCAGCGGCTGCGGCAGACTTGCCAAGCCGGCCCAGACGATCCGCGCCGGGCCTCGCGGCGGGAAGCAGCCGGTGCCGGACACCTGGATGTCAAAAGCCGGATGGTCTCGGGCAATGGCATCCGCTGATTGGCAAACCTGTCCCACGGCTGCATCGGGAACCTCACCGAGGAACTTGACGGTCAGGTGAATCTGATCGACCTTCGTCCACCGCACCTCGCGATCCAGCGCACAGAGGCGCTTTTGCAGGGCGGCCAGACGCTCTCGTGTTTCACGCGGCAACTCGATCGCCAGGAAGCATCGCATGCCTTCATACTAACGGCGGCGCCGAACACCGCAACCGTAGGCGGCATGATCGGGCCGGTGGCATCCGGTCCGCACGCGAATCGTCGCAAGTCGTCATCTTTGACCGTCAGCGGAGTCGGGGGTAACATACGACGCGAATCGGAAACGAAACGGTCGGAGAGTACCCGGAGGACAGTCAAATGAACGAGAGTCTTGATCGTCGTGGTTTCTTGCAGGGCGGCGCCTTGGCTGCTGCCGCGATGGCGGTGGGGGGCGATGTAGGCATCACGGCCACCAAGGCCGCGGCAACGGAGGACAAGATGAACACGAAGGCCGTGCTGCGGCTGTCGAGCGGCGAAGGCATCATTCCCGGTAATTCTTTGACCGAAAAGCTGGACAAAATGGAAAAATGGGGCTTCGAGGGCCTGGAGGTCGGCGGAGGATATCTCCGGAGTAACGTCAAACAGCTCAAGGAGGCACTCAAGGGCCGGGCGGTCAGAATGAGCGCCATCTGCGCGGGCTTCGATGGCTGGCTGATCGCCGACGACCCCGCGATTCGCGACAAGGCCATGACCACGATGAAGGAACTGCTCACCATGGCAGGCGAGGTCGAATCCACCGGCTTGATCATCGTACCGGCGTTCAACAATCAGAAGTCGCTTCCGCATCAGCAGGCCCGAGAACTGCTCACCGGTTTCAAGCGTTGGGACGCGCCGGCCGCGGAACGTAAGGCCGGCTTGCTCCAGGAACTGGGTGATCACGCCTCCAAGGCCGGGACGCGGATCCTGCTCGAGCCGCTCAACCGCCACGAGTGCTACTTCCTCCGAACACTGGCCGACGCGGCCTCGATCTGCAAGGACGTCGAGAACCCCGGCATTGCGATGATGGGCGATTTCTGGCACATGACATGGGAAGAGACCAGCGATTGCGGGGCCTTCCTGAGTGCTGGCAAGTACCTTCACCACGTACACATCGCCAGCAGACGAGAACGGAAGACGCCTGGCGAGGATGGCGCCGCGGACAACTACGTGGACGGCTTCAGAGGACTGAAAATGATCGGATACCAGGATTTCGTCAGCCTCGAATGCGGTACCAAGGGTGACAAGGAGAAGGTCCTCCCGGCCTGCGTTGCGCTGCTACGCGAGCAGTGGGAGGCGGCATGATTGCCGCTCTGGGCACAGCCTGAGGGTGTTATTCCAATGACCGATATCCCCCCTTGGGCCGGCTCGCAGTGACGGCGCTCAAGTGACCTCTTGCAGGATTTCCGGCAAGGTGAAGACATGGTGATCGAGTCCGGCCGGCAAGGACCCGCCCGTGACATCCCGGGCGGACAAACGGGTGAGCCGGTTGATTAGAACGAGCTTGGTCGCGAGGTTGTGACTGGACCACTTGTCGAAGAAGTGTTCGAGAAGCTGCAAGTATCGGGGCGACACCGTGTCGTCGGCTTCAAGGCTCCGCAGTGACTCCGTCACGTAGGCTTTCTGTGCCGGGGTCAGCGTCCTCAACGATCGATCGAGAGCCCAGGCCTGCACCTCCGGCAAGCCGGCGATGATTCGCTCGGTGTTCATGATTTCCTGTTCGAGGGTGTCCACGGGTTTTCTCCCCCGCCGGTTGCCGCGAGCCTTCCTAATCGCCGCGGCCAACCGTGCAGTTCTTCAGGCGGCTCTCAAACGAAACATGGCTGATCGTCGATCAAAGCTGTTGTCATGATATGCTCATCGCAGCGAGCCGTCCTGATACCGCCTGAGGACAAGGCTCGCGGTTCCCACAGATATCTCTTCGGTTGAATACCGCGACCTCTGAATAGCTTCTTCCGAAATTCAGTTCCAAAAGAATGAAATTTTGAATTCCCATGGGTTCGGCGGTGCGTGTTCAAGAGGCAGCCGTTCATGTCGGGAGACTTGCGACGCGAGATGCTTTTGTCGACAATTCGCGATTATCGGACAATCCGGCTTCGGCAGCCGATTCCGTCTCCCGAAGTCTTTTGCTCAGAGGGCCATATGAAAAGATCATTGTTGCAGGTTTTGTCCATGATGATATGGGCGTCGCAGGTCGCTGTTGCCCAGGAAGACCGCTACGCCGTCAACAGGGGTTTGCCGGGTGACGCCATGATACAGACTTATCTGGAACATGCGGCGGCCAGGATCTCCGGACGGTTTCTTGAAGGGACCGATTCGCTCGAGAACTGGAAGGCCATGCGGCCGCGGTTGCGACAGGAATACCTGTATATGTTGGGCCTGTGGCCGCTGCCGGAACGTACGCCTCTTAACCCGGTCATCCGCAAGACCATCGATGGCCAGGGATTTGCGGTAGATCTTATGCACTTCCAGAGCCGGCCGGGCTTGTATGTCACGGCGAATCTGTATCGTCCCGCAATCGTGGAGCACGGTCGCCGGCTCCCCGCAGTTTTGTACGTTTGTGGCCATTCATCGAGGGGGCGGGACGGAAATAAGACCGCCTATCAATCCCACGGAATCTGGTACGCCAGACACGGCTATGTTTGTCTGATCGTTGACACGGTTCAGCTCGGAGAGATTGCCGGCATCCACCATGGGACGTATCGCGAGGGGCGGTGGTGGTGGCACTCGCGGGGCTATACGCCGGCGGGCGTGGAATGCTGGAATGGCATGCGGGCGATCGATTATCTGGTGAGTCGGGACGACGTTGACCCGGCTCGGATCGCCGTGACCGGAATCAGCGGGGGAGGAGCGTCTACCTTCTGGATCGCCGCCGCGGACGAACGCGTGGCGGTTGCCGTGCCCGTCAGCGGCATGGCCGATTTGCCCTGCTATGTGGGGCAGCGGCTCATCAACGGGCACTGCGATTGCATGTTCTTGCACAATGCCTTCCAGTGGCCGTGGACGTACATCGCGGGATTGATCGCCCCCCGTCCTCTGCTCTTCGTAAACAGCGACCAGGATCCGATCTTTCCGATGAGCGCCAACGAGCGCATCATCAATCGGCTGGAACGTCTGTACAGCCTGTTTGGAACTTCCGATCGCGTGGACGCGGTGGTGAGCATCGGCGGCCACGAATACCGCAAGGACATCCGCCAAGCATGCTATCGATTCATCAACACCTGGCTGAAAGGCGACCCTGGCCTCGTCGAGGACAGCGAGGTGGATCTGGTAAGTCGCGAGGAGGATCCGAGCCATTATCCGATCCCGGCGTCGAACCTCCGTGTTTTTCCTGACGATTCTGATATTCCGGCGGACCAGATCAACACCGTTGTGGATCGGGTCTTCGTACCAATGGCCGTTCCCGAAGTGCCGTCGGCGCATCGCCTGAACGCTTGGCGGGAACAATTGGTCCGAGAGTTGCGCCGAGTATCCTTCAGCGGCTTTCCCGAGCGCATTCCGCCGGCCAGGGTGGTGCATCGAGACGGGCAGGGGCGTTTGCGGCTGGCCACCGAGCAGGGCATCGAATGCTGTGCGATGCCGGTGGGCGTTGTCCCCGAGATGGTCAGGCAGGTGCTTCTCGTTGTTGCCGGCCGGGAGGAGGAGGTCGTGGTCCCCGCCGTGATTGAGACGCTTAAGCAGGACGGCGAGGTTGTTTTCCGATGTGAACCGCGAGGCGTGGGCGGGACACGGTGGACGCGAAAGAACCCGCCCAACTACGTCGAGCGCGCCCATGTTCTGCTGGGGCGTACCGTTGACGCCGGTCGGGTATGGGACGTTGTTGCGACGGCCCGTTTCCTGGCAATGGATCGGAAGGTTCCGGTACGGGTCGGCGGCGTCGGGGCGGGCGGAATCCTCGCGGCCTATGCTGCGTTGTTGGAGCCCGAAATCGGCGGCGCGGCCGTGTCAGGCGTGCCGGCAAGCCACATGGATGAGGGTGCTCCACAATTGCTCAACGTGCTGCGGGTTTGTGACATCGCTGATGTCCTGGGTATGGTGGCTCCCAAGCCGTTGCGGCTGCGGGCCGTTGCCCCGTCCGTCTCGGAAAAGGTGAAAGCGATCTACGCTGCCGCCGGGGCCTCCGACAGACTCTTGATCGAATGATTTCGTGTTCCTGAGGCGGTGGGTCAGAATCTCGGCGACGGCGTCACAGAGCATCCTACTCGCAATTCAGATCAGCCGGCACGTCAGCCCCGCTCAAGCATCCCATGAACACGGCCACGTCGTCGTGGTCTACGTCGCCGTCTTTGTCGAGATCGGCCTTGGCGCAGTCAGGGTTGGTCTGCTTGATGCCGAAGCCGCTCATGCAAGCCTGAAGAAGGCCGAAATCAGCCTGGTCGACGTCGGTGTCGGTGTCGAGGTCCGCTGCGACGCCGCCGATGATGACTTGGACCGAAATGGCCTGGGGGCTGTTCCAAGCATTCTCGGCGCCGACGAACACGATGGCTCCGTAAGACCCGCTTTGCCAGCCCTGGATCAGGTCGTTTCTGTATGTCAGCGTGATGGTGTCGGCTTCACCCATGGAGGAGCCGGCGGAGGGGCTTATCGTGACCCAGCCCGCGGTGCAGCCGATGGTGTAGTCCATCGGCGCGATCATGCTGGCGTTGGTTACTGTGAAGGTGTCGTCGGGGACCGCACGTCCGGGGTATATAACGTGCACGATTTCCTGCGTGTCCAACACGATTGCCGCTGCGGCAAACGTAAAGGTCATGACCGAGCCCGAATTGCTGATCTGAGACAGGCCGAGACCGGAGGCGTTACCGTCCCACCACTTGGTGCTGGGCGTGGTATGGGAGCCGCACGCGGTATAGGTCGGGCTTTTCCAGAGGTCGGTTCCGTCTCCCTGGTTTGCGCCGTATTCGAGGTCCCATCGCCCGTCGGCTTGCACGAGCGTCACCTCGTTGTTGCCCGGGTCACCGGTGGTGTTGGTGCCGTAGGTGTCGATGTGCCAGATGGCCAGACCGGCGTCCGGCAGAGCTGTGTCGCGGCCCGTTTGCTGACGGTTTTCGATCAAATAGTACTCGTTTGGCTTCGTGGGGTGGGAGTATTTGTACACCTGGTTCTGATCGGAGCTGATTGACAAGCCTACCTGGTGGCTGACCAGCAACGTCGTCTGAGTCCATCCGGCGATGTACTTGAGGTAGGCGCAGGGTTGCACGGGATTGGTGCGGCTTGCCATATCGCACATCAGGCAGAACTTGCCGATCCCGGAGGAACTGCCGGCGTAGTCGTACAGGTCCGGCCAGTTGCACACGAGGTGGCCGTTCTCGTGGCAGAAGGTATCCAGGTAGAGGGCGCCGTCCATGTCCGTGATCTGATACCGGGATGCGGTGACCCCGTCGGCCGAGAATGAAATGGGCGCGCAGTGAGGCCACAGGCCGTAGGCCCATCCCGCCGAAGTCGTGCCCGCGTAGAGGCAATTGATGGCGTCAATCTGGCCGTCGCGGTCGGCGTCGTACATGCTAAAGTCCAGACCCGCCGCGTCGAGCGCGTTAAGCGCCTCGATCACCAACTCCTGCGCTCGCGTCGGGCAACGGTAATTCGGATTATCATAGTAGCTCTTCGGCTGAGAGGCCCGGTAGTACTGTCCGGGAACAAAGTTTGTGTACGTCAGATGCCCCTTGGATACGTGGTAAAAGTAGTCGCGAACCGAGCCGTTGTTGCCGAAGCCGTTGTACCCGATCTGATTGCAGAAGTTCCAAACGGTTTGGGGAGGGATCGTGCCGGGGTCGTCACTGAAATCGACCAGAAGACAAATCCCCTCAACCCTGCCGCTGGGCGTGGTGGCAGGAACGGGTTCACCCGTGCCGGCGACCTGCGGCGTGCCGGCGCTTGCCGGGGCGGAAAACGCAGCTCGCGCCGCTGAGACCCGGTTGCGGATCGCTGCGGCTGAGGGTCGCAAATGACGCTTCAGAGCGAGGGATTGGGGAATGGGGTGGCCGACGACAACGCCACTCGATGCAAGGTCTTCTTTGCCGTCGGCAGGTTTGGCATAGCAAATCGCACCGCTTGTCGGGTCGCGCACAAGTGCGAAGCCGTCGAGGGACTCCACAATCTGGTGATATTCGTCACCCCAGATTCGGACTTCCACCAACGTTCCATCCGGCTGACGAAGCTTTGTTCGTTTGCCAAATACGGGAGCAGCCCATGCTGGAACGCACATCCCGCACGCGGTGATCGTGGCGATCAACCGCAAGATTCCATGGCCTGCCAGACTGGTCCAAATCCGCTGCAACGCTCACCAATTCCACGAGACAGGATAGCGCAGACCCGATCGGCGCCCGAGGATTGGCCGCCCAGAGCCGACGGTCGTGACAGGCGACCCCCCAAGCCCGCTCGAAACCGCTTGGCAGGCAGCCGTCGCCTACCAATGCGCATTTTCCCCTGCCGCAGAACGAACGCACCCACACGCCCGTCACGGGCTGCGTTGCACGTCGATCTCGGGGAACCTTGCGGGGCCGACTCTCGGCCTGTGTTTCCTCGCTCGCCATATTGTGTACCCGCAGCCCCGTTGCGGTCAAGCAAGAAATCGGATTGTGGCTCGATATCCTGCGCCGCTCAAAAGGTTTATGCAAAGCCCGTATTTCTCTCGAAGGGGAGGCGAACGGGCCTGCAAAAAGGAGATCAGAACACCGCAACCCAAAACAAGAGCCCGGGGTGACATCCGGGCTCGTGTGGGAGACGGTTGCTCCCGAGATTTGGTGGTATAGGAAATGTAACCCAAGTTCCTGGGCGAGGCAAGTCATTTATCGGGGTAATTCCTGCCTACTTGGGTGGGGTTGGGGTGTTGGGATACGATCAGATGGCTGGCGCCACCGGTCTCACTGCCTAAGAGACGCTTGGCCGTCAGTCAGAGGATGGGCGGCGCTTCCCATGTTGAAGTCCAAACCCCCTGTCTGCCGTGCAGCACCCCAGCCAACCGTGCTCCTGACTGACCGCCTCTCGATCAATCCTATCTTCGTAAGTTCTGCCTATGAATGGCCTTACATTGGGCGGATTTGACCGAGCCGAACCTCCGCCAGTACTGGTATCCGCGACGGCTTCCAGGCTTCATCGGGCGGTGACTCCACGGCAGGTGATCGGGTTGGAAGTATGGGTGGTTCCAGGCTATTTCGTCCGCCGCTGCCCTTTTGTCCGTTCGGTCCCACGGGACTGTTCTGCCCCGTTGTAGGCGTCCGATAAAGCAGGGTGCGCCATTGATCTTGGCTTGGACGAAGATCCTGCCCTGAGACAGGCAGCGGTAGCAGCCGGCATCACAGGCAAGGCGGCAGGCGATGCGGAGGCAACGGTATGGACTGCGTTCTGGTTGGTGTCTATCCCCCGAATCTCAGCCCCCGCGCGTTGCGGAGTCTTCACCGACTCCTCAAGCGGGACAACCGGCGGGCGAAGAAGTTTTGCCGATGGCTCGATGGCGTGATCGTGCGCGAAATGCGACGCCGAGTCCGAGAGCGGAGCGGACAGTATGTCGAGGCTGAATTGCCCGAAATTGACTTCTGCAACTGGTCCGACGCCGAGGTTGGTGCCGGCTTAGTCGTAGCGGCGGTACTGGTCGATGCCGTCCGGGATCGTGGCATGGCCGCCTTCATGCGGCGACTGGTCTTCCTCTTTTCGATCGAGGCGAGAGAACGTCTCGGCGGTTGAGTGGAGGCGATTGTCCCTGCTCAGCGGCGAGAATGAAGGCAACACAATCCGGCCGGGTCTGGTTGCTCCTCACAGCGCCGGCTCTAAGACACGCTTGCGTGAGCGGGCAGTCTCCTCAACATCAGGTTCAGCTTTGTCGCAGGCGGTGATCCAGCCTGATTCAATCATGCTCCGGCTCTCTTGCCTCTGGCGGTGCGCGACGAGAAAACGGGCCGACCCGGTCGACTCTGACGCCGTGCACAATGGGAATCGTCGTTATCTCATCCGGCTCAATGGGGGCTTGAATTGTGCACGTTGAGCACTGCATCTCAAAGAGGCACCAGGTAAGACCCCGAAGCCTCCGCTGCGCACTTGGGGCGCCAGTAAGTCCGCTGACCGCTGGAACCCGCCCCGGTCAAGCTCTATCTCGGACCTGCTGACACGCTGGCTTATAGGGTGTGACTCTTCCTGTTGGCGATAATAGCGGTCTTTGGGCGACAAGACTGGCGGCTCGAGGGCGATCCCAAAAACACCCGAAAAACGTGCGAAAATCGGCTTGACTTCTTTCCCCCGCGGTTTTTTTGTTGTATAGTTATTATGACAGTTGACTCCCCCGCACTGGCTCTCCCCAGGTAGCGCGAAGGGCGGAAGGCGTGGTCTTTCGGACCTTTGCGAGCAGCCTGAAAGTGAATACCGGAAAACGATTGGACCGTGGATCGTTTGTGACGGCTTGCGCGATCCGGGCGAGGTAATCGGACGTATCAAGGGTTGGATGCCCTTGAAGGCGCGCGGCTGGTGGTCAGTTTCCACGATCAGAGGGAGTCGGGTCATGGCAGGGACAAAGACAGTCACAACCCGGGCAGTTGAAGCGGGGCCGGCTGCCGTGAGATTCGTGCTGCCATCCGAGGCCGACATGGCTCGCCTGAGCGCGACGGATCAGGCGGTCCTCAGGATGCTGCACGAGAACGCCGCCGACTTTGTCGGCTACATGGATCATCCCCTTTTCGCGAAGTCCAACGTGGAGAGAACGTTGTTTGGGAAGAAACAGACCCTGCTGCCCGGGCAGACGCGGTTCAAGGACGCGAGCCCCCAGGATCTGATGAAGCGAGCTGCGGATGGTCTGACCCTCAGCTCCGCTCAGGAGATTCTGCTCTTCCAGCGATTCAACTATTCGCGGGCCAGGGTGGCCCGTTTGATGGCTGCTGCGGTGAACCGGCCGTTGTCTTGGACCGAACTGTGCGAACTCCTGGCCTGGGCGCATCGGGCCATGGACGCTCGGGAGATCATTGCCGGAGTGAACATGCCGCTGGTTCTGGCGATGGCCAAACGGACCCGTTTGGCGTCCCTGGACTACAACGAACTGGTCAGCGAAGGCAATTTTGCCTTGCTGCGCAGCATCGACAAGTTCGATTGCTCCCGCGGGTTCAAGTTCAGCACTTACGCATGTCGGGCGATTCTGAAGAGTTTCTCCAGGGTGGCCATGAAGGCCGCCCGGTATCGCGGGCAATTCCCGACCGAATTCGATCCGTTCCTCGAGAAAAGCGACTATCATGACCGGAAACGGGACGATACGGCATCGCTGTGCGTCCAGGAGATTCGCGACATCTTGAGCGAGAATCGGGCCGCGCTGAACGAGATGGAGCAGACGGTCATTCGGGAACGTTTCGCCCTGACGAGCGGCCAGGATGGGAGCGTTCGTCCAAAGACGCTCGAGCAGGTCGGACAATTGATCGGCGTCACCAAGGAGCGCGTGCGTCAGATCCAGAACAAGGCGCTCAAGAAAATCCGAATGACCCTTGAGGACAGTCTTGCCGCCTGACGCGAAGGGCGACGGAAACGGACGGCGTCGCTGACGGACATGGGGCGCAGCAACCAGACGCCGCGGTTCGTCGGCACCATCAACCAGCCCGTTGCGTCCGTGAGGAAGACCCTGACGGACGTGGCGGGCTGGTTCTATTCTGCGCGGCAGGCGGGAGGATCATCGGCGTCGGTTGTGCCGGGCGATGGCCAGCCAGGCCAACAGGGGCAGCCAGATTCCGATCGTGTCGGCCACTCCAAGTCCGAAGACGCCGGGCAGCCTGAAGGGCAGAATGTCCGGCTGCGGCTGAGGGCTCACCGGCGGCAGGTTTGCGGTTATCCCTGAAGGTTGTGTGGCAGGTCGGCGCGGAGCAGCCGAGGTGCGAATCCGGCCCGCCGGGTCAAACGCCTCATCAGATGCTGCGAATAGCCCGTAATTCGTTCCGATAAGCAGATCCTCGTACGACAACGTCAGCACTCGATCATGCGGTGTTAGAGGATGCGAGGGAGCCAGCCCCCAGGTCGCACCACCATCGAAAGAGGCCCAGAGCAAATCATCATGGCCCACCAGAATGCGGCTGGGATTGCCCGGGTCGGCTGCAAGAGCGGCATAGCGACGCGCACCGTTCGGGCTGATACCTTTCCAAGACCAAGCGGACGACGCCGTTTTGTCGAGCCGGCCGCAGAACATACCATGCTCTGTGGCGGCGTAGAGCACTCGGACGTCGCCGACCTGTACGCCGTCGATCGCAAGGACCGCCTGCGAGTCCAGACTCGTCCCCGTAAGCAGCTTCCGCCATTCGGCGACGCCGGTGATCGAAAGCCGCGTGTACAGTCCTTTGGCATCCCCTCGCGGATCCTGGGGGTGGCCCACCGCCGCCCAGACCATGCCGTCCAGGAGCGCCAAGTCGTTGACGGGCATGTTGAGCTCTTGGCCGGCAACGGCCGCGAAATCATCGTCCCATGAGCTGCCGTTGTTGAGGCTGCGATACACCGTTCCCTCGTATTTGCCGCCGCCGACGGCTGTGGCGGCGTACACGAGGGTCGAATCCTTGCCGACGATCGTGATTGCCGTAACGGCAACGCCTTCAGGCGAAGAGTAGCGATTGCTGAAGGGAACGTTTCGTGTGCTGAAGACCGCAGCCCAGTGTTCCGGATGCCTGCCGCCACTCGTGGTCCTGTAAATCGTGCCGGCGTTGTCGCCCGCGAACACCACTTCCAGATCCCCGGGATGCATCGTCACCTTTGTCAGGGCAGCGGTCTGCCCCTGCGGTCGAACGGGGAAGAGCCATTCGCCGTCGAACACATCCGGGTAAGCCATGGTTTTGGCCAGACCTTGACTGGTAGCTGCCCAGACGACGCCGTAGGTCAGGGGATCATCCGCTATTTGTGCGACGTCAACGACCGACACGCCGTCGATGCCGGCGGCGTTGTGGATCTCGCCCGCCCGCGCCGTGGTCATGTCCCACTGCCCAACTGCCAAGGTGGTCGAGAAGTAAACGAGATTCGGGTTCGCGGGGTCCGGGGTTGCCACGCTGCCGGTGGGGTACGCATTGACGTACCCGAGCGACGTCGCAATTGTTGTCTCGGGCAGGTTGCCCCAGGTTTGGCCGAAGTCGTCCGAGTATTGTGAGCCGGCGATGATTCGCGGCCGGTCGTGGAAGGTCACAAAGGCAAGTCCCAGGACCTGGGAGGAGGGTGCTTTGACGGGCATTCTTCTCCAGGTGGCCCCCGCGTCTTCCGTACGGTAAAGGCTGGATGTCTTGCCGCCGCAAACGACGAAGAATCGGCTTGCGGTGGTGGCATTCCGTGGGTCTCTTGGGTCGATGGCAACGGCAAGGATTTCGTCAGCAAGCGTTCCGTCATGAACCACCTGGATGTTGCCGGCCACAAAGCCATTGCCGTCGTCGAGGCACCGATACAGCGATTTGCCGCTCACGACGTAGAACAGAGTCTTGTCATATACGGCAATGGACCGGACCTGCTCATTCGAGAACGCGGCCAGCGGGGCGAGCATCCGACCGCCGTCGGTAGTGCGGTACACAGTACCGTCCCCGCCGATATACATGCCGCTGGGGTCTCCAAAGAGCGTGGTTGCCCGAATCACGCTCTTGTTCTGCACCCAGCCGTCCTGGTCCCATGGTGCATCGGGTTCGTGGGTCAACAAACTGCCATCTCTGACCGCCCAGAGAAGGCCGGCGCTGCCTGGGGTGCGATCGGCTTCAATCTGAATATCGGTGCAAGGGCCTTTCATCACAGGTTCCCAGCAGGCGGCTCCGCACCGGTAAACGACATGACGCCCGGCAACCGCAATGAACAGCTCCGTTGCGCCGTCTTTGCTGCATGCGGCGATATCCTTGACCTCGCCGCCGAACAGCCCGAGGTTGGCGAGTTGGCCCTTGGCGGGTGCGGTGGTGATCGCCAGTAGGATCAAGCTCTGGATCAGCCGGCTTGGCGGCATGTTCCCCTCCTTGAGCCGGCGCTGCGGCACCAAGGCGTGATAAGCAATAAGGAGCCGCTTTCCCCTCGTGACAGGTAATCGACTTGCAGGCGGCGAGGCTTAAGCATTCGCCGTTCTTTGAAAGTGTTTTCCCTGTGCGACCTGGCAGCGGGGCTGCCGCGGCAGAGAGAAGCGGCGGGACCCTGACCAACAATCACATGAAGTCTCGCGTAAATGCAGGGGCGTTGTGGGGCTGGCGGTCCGGTATATAATGCTCGCGCGTCAAGAGAAAACGTGGGCTCTGAACCTATCCGAGAATCTGTGTGGGACAGGCTTCCGGCCGGTCGGCTTTCGCGGTTTCTTGATAGGCCTTTGGCCGCCGCGGCGGCGGGGGTGATCTCGTGGTCTGTTGACAGGCCGCTTCGGGTCTTATCGGTCCGGCCAAGGGTCGCCTTTGACTTGGAGCGTACCCCGAAGCGGGCCCGCTTCCGGCCACTCGGCTTTCGGGGCTTCGGGATACGCTTTGGGTCAACGGCCGTCGCGTTCTTCGAGGGTGTGCGGTGAGCGAGCAACCATCACTGTCGGTTCGATCCAGGCGCACGGTAAGCGTGCTTCTGACGGTTTTGTGCCTGGTCATTGCCGCGGCGCAGATTGTGATCGTCGCGACGACGTACGAGTACGCGAACCGGAGCGTTTCCAGTCGCGAAGGCGCGGTGCCGGCTGAGGATCCCGCTGAACTCGATCGACTCAAATCCGGCCTTATGGCGGCGGATCCTGGCAGGCGGGTCGAGTCGGCCGTCGCACTGCTGCAACGTGGCATGATCGAAGGCGGAAGTGTCTTGTTGGAAGCGGCCTCGGACCCCGATGTCGGGGCTCGAAGAGTTGCGGTGGCGGAATTCGGCCGCGTGGCCCGGCCGATGGCCGAGGCGGTGGGAGTCGTTCTCGATTGGCCGGTGCCGGCCGATACGCCGCCTGCGACCGAGCACATCAGACTGGCTAAGGCTTTCTGGGAGCGATGGGCGACCCCGCGGTTACTTCTTGATGTGCAGGCCCGGCTGTCAGGGGCAGACAGTCGTTGGGAAAGGGTGGAACAGGCTACGTTCCTGCGAAACTGGCTTCGCTGGGTGTCAGAGAGTGATCGGGACGAGCAGTAGAAGACTCAGTCAGATCAAAGTCATAGACCATGAAGCTTCCGCCGCCAATTCATCGCTGGTCGATGACCCCTCGGCGAGCGATCTCTCTTCAACAGCGGCTGGCGGGCCGGATCCGCATTGAGCCGCTGCGGAAGATGCCTCGTCTGGTGGCCGGGGCGGATGTGGCTTTCAGTGCCGATGGGCGGCGGTGTTTGGCCGGCGTCGTGGTCTGGGACGTCGAGGCGGGGGAGGTCGTGGAAGAGCGCCTGGCATGGCGACCGGCAACCTTTCCCTACGTGCCGGGCCTGTTGAGTTTCCGCGAAGCGCCGGCCGTTCTTGCCGCCGTCCGCAAGCTGACCCTCCGGCCGGACGTTTTCATGTTCGATGCTCAGGGCCTGGCTCACCCGCGGCGGATGGGGCTGGCTTCGCATGTCGGCTTGCTGACAGACTGCCCGTCGGTCGGCTGCGCCAAGAGCCGGCTTTGTGGCGAGCACGGGGTCCCGGCGGCCAAGGCGGGCAGTACCGTCCCGTTGCTCGACCACGATGAGACGGTTGGCGTCGTGCTTCGCACCCGCGACGGCATCAACCCGGTTTACGTGAGCGTGGGGCACCGCGTTACGCTACAGGATGCCGTTTCGGTCGTCATGTCCTGCGTGACCTGCTATCGCCTCCCCGAACCCACCCGCCTGGCTCACATCCTCGTTACCCGCCATCGCCGCGAAAAATGACTCGCGGGCTGTACCAACCCCTCAAATCTCAAGTCCGGAATCTCAAATCTCCAATCTGAAATCTGGAATCTGCAATTCACCGCCCACGTATCATGACTCCTCCGGGCACGTCGAAGTCGGCTTCGCCTGCTTACTGTCAGGACACTGAATGCTCGCCGTGACAAAGGTGGGGGACCGAACCGGCCGCAAGAACTGATGAGACTCCGTGGCGGCACGCGTGCTGCGGCATGGCAGCGCTGCTTTGGGCAGGAAACGCCAATCGTCGGAACATCCCGAGACACCCGTTTGAAGAAAAAGGCCCGGGGACGCCCCGCTGCTGTAGTCGCCGCCGCCACGGCTCCGACCGCGGGCAAGTTCCGGCTCAGCACCACGGAGCTGGGCAGCGGCCATTTCGCAAAGTTCCCTGTTCCGGTCCTCTCGCTCCGCCCGGAACGGACCGGTTGTTATGCCCTCAACGGGATCAGCGGAGATACTCTGCCCGCGATGCGCATGGACCAGGCGACAGGATGGCAGGACACATGGCGGAAGGATTTGATCGTTTACTCATCACCGTACAGCCCTGACAAGCCCGGTTTTGATTCATCCTTCCGCTGTCATCTTTTCCTGTCCCCGCTGTCCCCGGATCTTTGGCAATTGAAGACCGCCTATCACAGGTTGTCAGGCCCCCAGCCAAGAGCCGAAAGCTCTGGTCGTCCAAACGAACCCAACACAAGCAAAAGCCTTCTTCCTTACCTCTCCTGTTCTTGGCACTGCGGCCGATCAACTGGCCATTGCGCTGAACGAAGCCAAAAGTGGGTAGAATGGATAAAGGAGGCAATCTTGCCAGGCGCGGGCTACTGGGAATGTAAGTCATTCTATCAGAATGACTTAAAGTCGATCAATGCCCACGTTCCAGCCTCAGCCATCTCTTCACCAACACATGGGCTGGCAGGCTCTCGCACCCTCTTCTACCATGCCGCCTTGACCGGTCGAGTCTATGTGCGGTTTCCTGTTGGGGAGGAATGTCCATGAGCCAGTGCGGTCGTGACTGGGGTTGCCGGTCGAGTGTCTCCAGACGCGATGTCCTCAAGATCGGGGCGGGTACGGCCGTTTTGTTGGCCCTCGGCACGTCGGCCCAAGCCGAGCCCGGACGCATACCGCCTCAATGCAAGGTGCCGCCGGGCAAGGAGTGGTTCGATCAGCTTCTGCAGCCCGGAAAGACCATCACCTACACGGGCAAGCATCTCGAAAAGATCATCTTTCCCCTCGGGGGTATCGGCACCGGAACCATTTGGCTGCACGGTTCCGGCCGACTGGTCAACTGGCAGATCTTTAACAACATTCAGAAGAACAGCTTGGTGGACGACTCGTTCTTCGCCGTGAGGGTCCAGCAGGAGGGCAAGCCTGCGGTCGTTCGCGTGCTGCGGCAGGAGCCGTTGGGGCCGTTCCAGGGCATTAAGGACATTCAGTTTGTCGGCCGGTATCCTTTCGGCCGCGTCTCCTTCACCGAACCGGAATTACCCGTCCAGATCGAACTGGAGGCCTTCAATCCGCTCATTCCGCTCAACGAGAAGGATTCGGCGATACCGTGTGCGATCTTCACGCTTCGCGCCGTCAACAAGAGCGACAAACCCGTTCAGGTGTCTTTCCTGGGCTCGCTCCAGAACGCGGTTGGGCACGCAGGCGTGGGGGCCTCCGCGGGCGTCTCGCACGCCGGCTACGGCGGCAATCTGAACGTGCCGATCCGCGATGAGCGGATGGAATGCGTGTTGATGAAGGCCGAGCCGGGCAGACCAGCGGAATTCAGTCCGCCGGTTGAACTGATTGTCGATCATCAGAGCCTGCCGGCGGTGGACACCTCGCCCGTGCGCGGCCTGACCCTCGCGGGCGTGGGGCGTCAGGGCAGAAACCCCAACATTCAGACCGTGTACTGGCTGGCCGTTGGAGATCTCAAGCGGGTCGGCGGCTCGCTGCTGAAGCAGGTGGTTGAGGATGTTCGCGAGTACGGCGCATTTCTGCTGCTGTCCGGCAGCAAGAATCCCCTGACGAACCCGTTGCAGCCGAACCTCACGGCCGGCGTCCGCAGACGCGAGACTATCTTTGCATCCTTCGACGATCCGAGCTTCGGTCACTGGACGGCCCACGGCAAAGCCTTCCAGCGACCGCGGGGCGGCACGATGCCCGGTCAGTCGCCGGTCACCGGCTTTCTGGGCAGCGGCCTGGTCAATTCCTACGACCCCAACGACGAGCCCAAGGGCCGGCTCACTTCGCCGGTGTTTGTTATCCAGGAGAAGTACATTTCGTTTCTCATCGGAGGTGGGCGGCACCCCAACCAGTGTTGTGTCAACCTGGTTATCGACGGCAAGGTGGTGCGCAGCTCCACTGGCAGCAACAGCGAGCACCTGGAGCGGGAGGAATGGGACGTGTCCGAGTTCGCCGACCGCCAGGCTCGTATCGAGCTGGTGGATGAGCGGGGCGACGGGTGGGGGCACATCCTGGTTGATGATATTCGCTTCAGCAATCTGCCGACGGGCGCCGTCACGGCCGATGAGGCCGAAGCGTGGAACGCGTTGCTGAACGATGCCCGGCCCAGGGCAACGAGCCGGCCCGCCGGTGTCGGTCGCGGAAAGGTCATGCTGATGCCCATGGACGTCGACGCCACAGGATCGCCTGTCGAAAAGTTGGCCGTGCGCGACAAGCTGTTGTCGATGATCGCCTCGCTGACGGATGTGACCTACCGGCCGCAGGTGGGCAGGCAGCCCGACGCGCCGTCGTTCGGTACCATGTGTCTGGCGACGCCGGAGAAAGACGCGACCATATTGCACGACTGGAGCGACCGCGATGTGCTCTACCGCCTCTTGTCGGATTCCGGTCGGCTGGCGGATTTCAAGATTCCGCCCGCAACGGTCGGCCCTACCGGTGCCGGTCAGACGCTCAACGGCGCCCTGTGCATCGAGAGAGGTGTTGCGCCGGGCCTCAGCGCCGAGGCGGATTTCATTTTCACATGGCACTTTCCCAACCAGTACTATCCGCAGAACAGCTATCAGCAGAGCGGTCGTCACGGCGTGGCCGTCGGCAATATGTATGACAACTGGTATCGCGATGCCCTGGACGTGGCCCGATATGTGGTCGCCAACCTCGCCGGCCTGCGAAAACACACCCTTGCCTATCGCGATGCCATGTTTGATACCACGCTGCCGCAGTATTTCATCGACGCGGTGGCGGCGAACGTCTCGATCATCCGCTCGCCCACGTGTTTCTGGACCAAGGACGGGACTTTCTACGGATACGAGGGTTGCAGCCCCGGTGGCGGCGGGTGCTGCCCGATGAACTGCAACCACGTCTGGAACTATGAGCAGTCCCTCGCCAAGGTGTGGCCCGCGCTGGACCGCGACATGCGCAGGACCGAGCTCAAGTTTCACCAGAACGAGGCCGGCGGCACGAATCACCGCGTGGCTGTTCCCCGCGACAATCCGCACAAGACGGCCCCGCCCGTGGCCGACGGACAGTGCGGGGCGGTGCTGAAGGCCTATCGCGAGCACCTCCAGTCGCCCGACCGTCGGTTTCTGGACGAGTACTGGGAGCAGATCAAGAAGGCGATGGACTACGCCATCAAGACGTGGGACAAGGACGGCGACGGCCTCATGGAGCAGCCGCAGTTCAACACGTATGACCGCGACATCTACGGACACAACACGTTCGTCACGTCGCTCTATCTGGCGGCCCTGCGGGCGGCCGAAGAGATGGCCCGGCTCCGCGGCGACAAGCCGGCGGCGGACAAGTACCGGCTGTTGTTCGAGAAGGGTCGGGACGCGGCCGCCGGTCTTTTTGACGGCGAGTACTACATTCAGATCGCCGACAACATCAACCTCGGGTACGGCAAGGGGTGTTGGGCGGATCAGGTGGTCGGGCAGTGGTGGGCCCGCGTGCTCAACCTCGGCGACATCCTGCCTGACGAGCAGGTTCGCAGCGCCCTCAAGGCCGTCTTCAAGCACAACTGGCTCTGGAAGATTGACGGTTTCGAGGGGACGCAGCGTTTCCTTGAGTTCGCCGACGGCGACGATAAGGGCTTGCTGTGCGGGTCGTGGCCGAAGGGAGGACGGCCGCCGGACCCCATCCTCTACCGCGACGAGTGCTGGACCGGCGTCGAGTATCAGGTGGCGGCCCACAAGATCTACGAGGGCCAGGTCGAGGAAGGCTTGATCATCGTCCGTGGTGCCCGGGAACGCTACGACGGCACGAAACGCAGCCCGTGGAACGAGATTGAATGCGGCGATTACTACGTGCGGGCACTCAGCAGTTGGTCGCTGCTGCTGGCCGCTCAGGGGTATGCCTATGACGGGCCGGCCCGGCGGCTGGCGTTCAATCCCCGCATCGGCCCCGAGGACCATCGCTCATTTTTCAGCACCGCCGAGGGTTGGGGCCGATTCGAGCAGAAACGCGGCGGCAACCGGCAGACCGACGTGCTCGCTTTTGATTGGGGGCGCTGCGACCTGAGAGAATTGCGATTCGGCCTGCCGCCCGGAGCGGAAAAGGTGACCGCCAAAGCCCGACTCGATGACCGCGACCTCTTCATCGAAACGAGGCTCGATGACCAAGATGCCGTCATTATCCTGAGCGCCCCCGTCACCGCCGTGGCCGGCAACACGCTGACGGTGGAGATGAGCTACTGATAATGGCGGAGTCCGCGCCGGCAGGCGTACAGGTTTAGAATGGTATAAGGCTCTTTTAGAGTGTTTAATCCTGCATAGCCTCTTGCGCGTTGCGGCCGCGATGATGGCGGGCGCCAAACATGCGGCCCCAGGCCTCAGCCGCGGCCCGCGGGATTCGTTTCGTCCCGAAAAAGAAGTGGCCGACCCAGGGCCGGCCACTGCCGATCGTCGAAAGCTGACCGCTTCTAATCATCCATCATGTTGTAGTAGCTGATCGGCGGCGTCTCGGTGATCCGCTCGGGCAGCTCGCTCGGGTTGTACAGGCACCGCGTGCGGTCCACGGTCACCTGCGTCCGCACCGTCACCGGCGGCTGACCGGTGCTCTGGATCGTCGCGTAGATCGTGAACACGTGGTTCTTCACCGTCATCCAGTCCTGCATCCGGACAATCGGCGCGACCAGTTGCAGGTAGCCGAGGTAACTGAACGGCCGCTCGTTGTTGTCGTCCGCCCAACGCCGCCATTCATCCAAAGGAAGGCTGGGCCCCTTGATATCTGCGCCCGTCTTCGGGTTCTTCAGGTCACCTAATTGTACCTTCGTCAGCACATTGCAGATTTCGCCCGTGGTCGCAAAGCCGATCCGGTCGGCATATACCGCCTGAACCGCCCCAACTGGCCGCTGCTCCCGATAAGACACCATATACTGAGCCAGCCGCGGCGAAATGCTGGGCATTTCGGCGGGGGGATCGACATAATAATTAGGAGTGCTGGACAGGGGTTGCGGCAGTGTTCCGGAGTACTTCTCGTCGATCAGGCGATGCACGAACCAAGCCCCCGCCATAAATTTCGGATCCGCGGTGTGGATGTACGGGTCAAGCCGCTCGGCCTCGATCTCCGGCACCGGCAGGCATGCAAGGTTGTATGTCCAGGCCGGATTCACATTTACAGAATCCGTGGGGGAGAAATCCGGCAGCACCGGCAGGCCGTCGAGCACCCACCACGGTGCGCTACCGATGCCGATTCGCCCCTGCACTCGCGGCCCAAGAGTCTGCGCCACCGGCATCATCACCGGGTAGTTCAAGAACCGTGACTTGGTCCAGTCACCCCAGTTATCTGCCCCGCCGACGGCACCATAGTGGTTCAGGTAATCCGTCGAATCCATCAGCCGCTGCGCACCTGGCGTGAGAGGACCCAGGTCGCGAGCCAGTTCTTCCATCGGCAGTGCCGTGAAGTACTCGAACGCCAACTGCCCCCAGGGCAGGCCGCCAAACCGCGAGTTCTTGTCGTCGAGGCACGCCTGAGCCGTGTCAAAGACCGGCAGATGACCGTTGTCAAGTTGCAGAATCTGTTCTGCTGCTGACCGCAGGGGGATCAAATTCCCCAAGGCATCGAAATCCCTGACGACGAAATCCATCGCGGCAACGCTCAGCGGCTTGTCCTCCGTCATGATTCCCTGCATGGGCAGATGAGCATACCGCGTCACCAGCAGCAGCGTTCCGGTCGTCGGGAACGCCATCGTGCCCCCGGTGTTCGGATGCACGCCGCGATCGGCCACCAGCACCGGGAACGGGGCAATTGGAAACGGCTTAACTGTGATTTCGGGTTGCACACTTGCCGTAACGGCGCTCACCAGACGCTGCCCTGCGAACTCGGCGGCGAGATAACCCTGATTGGTGAGAAATCTCGTCGTCGCACCCACCGTCACCACGTTGGCAAAGTCTGTTGTTGACGGCGCGGTTCCGAGCAGGTTGTGTTGCGGCGGCCTCGTCGAGTCACACCACACGCGTGTTTTGTCACTTGGGTCCAGCAAGTACACGTACGGGTCGGATGCCGCAGTTGGTTCATCCTTGTCCTCCTGGTACTTGAGTGGGAAAACCATTTGCCGCGACAGCGTGAAATGCCAGTGTACCGGCCGCTCCGGATTCGGTTCCTTATGACGCTGCAGGCTGCAGTCCCAGACAAAGATGTCGCTTTTGTTCCTTGGGTTCCGCAGGTTTTGGGGATTAGCAGGCAACCACTTGCTGGAATCCTGCGCGGTGGCCCAAGCCGGATCATCAATTGGGGCCAGCCGGTCAATCTCGATCGGATCGGTCGAGAGCACGCCGTTCGGATGGTCACGATCTACCTTCCACGTGCCGCTCCTGTACAAGCGAACAAATCTGTGCAGGTCATCCAGCTTCAGTGCACTGTTCTCGACGATTTTCCCGGGCGACACCGGGGTCAGAAAGTCATCGCCGCTTTTGCTTTCATCGGCCTTGGTGTTAACCACCAGATAATACTGATGCGGCGGAATACTCTGCGGCAAGGCAGGGGCAATTGTCGGGTCGATGACGTCGACTGCGACCGTCCCTGTGCCGGAGGCGTCCGTAACCCGAATCCTGAAGCTTGGGTCGGGGACTGTACCGAGTTGGATGGGTGTATCATAAGGATTGTACAGCTCGACTGCGTAGATCGACAGGTCGGTACCAGTGTCCCAGGCCGCTCCCTCGCCATCAGCTTTGTAGATGAACTTTGCATACGCCTCGGTGATAAACGGCTGCTTCTCGACGCCGACGACCTTCGCCGCAAGCCCCGCGCCGTTGTCGAACTCAAGGTATGTGGGAATCTGGTCTGCATCGGCAAAATCGATCGTGTTGACCGCCAGTTGCATGGCCGTGCGCAGTTGCTCGGCCAGTTCTGCGGGCGTCGGGTTTCGAAGATCCGACGGGTTCGGCACGTTGCTGCCCGGCACGGTCGTGTGCTGAATCATGGCCAGGAAGTAGGCCGTCAGTTGCGTCGCGCGACGGTAAGAAGCTTGGCCGTTGGGTTCCAGCACATCCCGCAGGCTGAACTGCGTCCGCAGACCGTCTTTGTTGAACACATGATCGACAGAGCCGCCGGCAGGCCCGTAGTCCATGACGCCATAGGCCAAGGGGGGACGATTGGGATCAGCGCTGGCAGGGGTAACAAGGCTCGCGTCGACCGGACTGATGATGTTTTCGAGATTGAAGGTAACGGTATCGGGGGCAACGCCCAACGTAAAGGTGAAAGCCTTCAGTCTCTTCTCTTCCCGCTGCGGCCGTAGGGCGTCGTCGGAGCTTTCGGTGGTGATCAGGTGCCGGCGGTCGTAAGTGTCACGGGCCGCATTGTAGGCCGGATCGGTAAGTCCGTTGTACGTCGGCTCGATGCGACGCTCCCAGTCCTGCTGTTCCTTATCGCTGGGCCGGAACATGGTCCACCGATTCACAGGTTGATTGAGCCAACCGGTAGGCTTGGCCGGATCCGCATATCCGGTGGTGATCGCAAGGTTCTGTACCAGAACTGAGGCCACGTTCTTGTAATTGCCCGAGTCCGGCTCGGGCAGCAGCGGCGGGAGCATGAACCGCCGGCGCAGCCGGTTCTCGTCCGTCGGGCCGAGACCCAGCCCCACGATGGCCGTCCGGAGTGCATCCATACCACCCACGGCCGCGAGATCTGTCGGATGAACGACCTGTGCCAGCAGCGTCGGGTGGGTCATGCGGTTCAGCCACACCATGGCGTTGTGCGGGATGACCCGCAGACTCATGTGGTAAGTGCCGCCGAAGGTGTCGCTCAAACCCAGAATGTCGTTTATGGCGGCATCACGTATGCCGTCGCCGTCGGCGTCTTCGAGCGGGTTATCGGTGATGAAGATATTGAAGTTCTTGCGGCTGGCGTTCGGCTCGCCCGGGAAATCGCTGGGCCAGGAGACGGCAAAGAACCTCCAGCGATCATCCGCCGTGCCGGGGCCGCCGGGATCGAAGTACGGTTCCAGACTGCTGAGCAACAAATCGCCGTTTCGCGGAGAATTGGCGGCTATGAAGCCGGGGTAGTCACCGTAATCCTCGCCGAGCAAGGTGTTGTTCCAATTGTCTCGCAGATATGCCTTGTTGTTCGAGCCAAGCAGGTCCTGCCGCAACGCGATGATCACCGGCTCCAGGATACCGTTGCTGACGGCCTCCATGCTTCGGGCGGTCATACTGATCTGCACCGTCTGACGTTCAAACCGGCCGACGATCAGAAGCGTCGATCCGATGATAAAGAGCATAGCCAGAACACCGACCACCATGACCATGACGGTTCCGCGTCTAGCGCTCGCTTTACTTTTTGCTTTCGGGGCGCACATCAGCCCAAATCCTCCCTAAAGATACCAAGAGAATATACGGGGGACTAAGTGACGAGGGGAGGCCAGTGCGTGATTCCAAGGGGACGCATCAGCGGCTTCCCAACAGGAGCGACCCTGCGGATGGGGAGAATGGCCCCTCCGAATTGTCTTCTGAAGCGCCATGATTTTCCCGATAGGGAGCTTGGGGGGGCGGGCGACGGATTATCGCAACGCGACCGAAAAGCCTCCTGCTCGGCCCACTTGGCCTTATGGCGGAACAGCAGGGGGTTCTATGTGACCAGGTTTTGCGCCACCATCGAGTGGTGCCGGCCGAGTTACAGTGGCGCAGGATTTGCCGTCGGGCGAAGTCAGCGAGCAAGCGGCTATGACGCCGCTTGGCACGACATGCGGTCGCCTGCGAAAGATAATCTGATATTGAGTGCTACTTTGTGCTTGAATTCCGCTTTAGGCTCGTGTATGCTTCTAGTGAAGGAGTACCCCGGCAGGCCCATAAGTGTGCAAGCCATTGAGGTTTTGCAGCGCTGCCGATGGCCGTGGCTCAGTCCCGATCGCAGCATGGCAAACCTCGCCGATAAGAAATGACCTGAGTCCTGCTGACGGCCGCCGAACACAGGCCTCGCCTCCGGGGGATCGGTCGGCACGGTCAGCGCGTGACCGGATGCGGACTTATGGTCGGCCCCGAGGTAAGGAAGACCATGGGAGCGCGGTAGCAGGGCATTGCTGGTCTGGTAATGACAGGAGGCTGTTGATCATGGTAGCCCGGTTCCAGAAACGAGATGGTGTTCGCGGTTTCACTCTGATTGAAGTACTGGTCGTGGTGGCCATCATCGCGCTGCTGATTGCGATTCTGCTGCCGTCACTTGCGCGGGCCAGGGCGCATGCGCGCAATGCCGCAGATTTGAGCAACCAGCATCAGATCGGCTTGGCTATGAATATGTTCGCCAGCCGTAATAACGGCAAAGTGCCCGTCGGAGCGGATCCCGACGACCAGGACCATTGGGTCAGCATTGTCGCCCGCGAGATCGGATTGGTGAAGCGCTTGACCTCAGACATGTGCGTCAACCACATTCGCGTCGACCAAATTGATCTGTACCAGTGCGCCGAGCGCACCGCGACCGGCTCCGCGCCGTTCCTGGGCTATGTCAGCAACTCGCTCAATCCCGACGGTCCTTCGGGCACCGACTGGCGGCCCCTTGACGGTGTTGTGAATGTGGCAAGCAGGTACAAGACGCCGGCCAACGTCATTTATATCATGTGTGCGGAGACCGAACCGAAGGTCTGGGATGGCAAAAACAGCTTGGGCTACCTGAGCCCGTTAGGGGCTCGGAAAAACTGGGAAAGCGCGGTTGCAGCGGGCCTGTTGGCACCGGGTCGCGAAGCCCAACTGAAGAGCACTCTGATCAACAGTGGCGGGGGCCTTGATTGCCTGGATATCTGGCGCGGGGGTCAATTGCCGCAGTACAATTGCCCGGATATTCGCCAGCCCAATCCCAACCGTCGTGTGGCTTTCGAGTTGCATCTGAACCGCTTTACCAACGCGATGTTCTATGATGGTCATGCCGGACCGGTGCCTGCGGAGAAGCGGTCGACCTGGCAGGAGAACCACCGCGTCTGGCTCCAGAGGTGCGGCCTGACGCCGGCGGGGATCGCTGCTGCGTTGAACATACCGTGAAGTTCTGTGGATTGCAGCAAGTGAAGTTCTTGAGGTGAGGCGGCGCCAAGCAGCATCTTGTGTGCCTGACTTGCCCGCGCTCTGGGATGACCCCCGTGTGCCGGGATGTGGTTCAGTGGGATTGGCCGGCCTCGAGCGCGCGGGAGCATCAGAGTCACAAACGAAATAGCAACACTGCACGCACGGCAACTTGCCCGCCGAAGAAGCTTTCCGTTCTTCAGATTGCAGATCACCTTGGGCGCGACTATTCTGACGGTCTATGGCTGACAGTCACTCCGGCGAATGCGTCTTCAGCGGGGTCGGAGGCGAGAGCGACGCGCTCGTCATCCGTGCGGATCTGCCGGGCCGCTGGTACGTAGCTCACACCCGTGCCCGCAATGAGAAAATTCTGGCCGAGGAATTGAGCCGGTTTGGCATTTACAATTACCTGCCGCTTGCCCTGCACGTCACTCGCAGCAGCCGGACCAATCGAATCTCACGCAGCCTCATTCCGATATTCCCAGGCTATGTTTTTTTCCATGGCTCCGAGGAACAGCGGTATCTGGCCTTGCGGACCAACCGTGTGGCCAACGTGTTGGATGTGGTCAACCAGAACCAACTCCTGGCGGAGCTGAGACAGGTGCATCGTCTATTGCAGGAGCGGGGCGATTTCGCGGTCATTCCGCGGATACAGAAAGGGCAATGGGGACGGATCATTGCCGGACCGTTGGTCGGGCTTGAGGGTATCGTGGTGCGGTACGCCGGCCGTTATCGGGTGTGCATGAACGTGACCATTCTGGGCCAGTGTGTCGGCGTTGAGGTGGATTATGACCTCGTGGAGCCCATCGACGCCCCCGCCTACCTGACCACCCGCCCCTAAAGCCCAGGTCCCAACAGACTGCTAGATCACTAGACCGCTGGCCCAACCGCCCACCAGCCCAGCAGCCCAATAACGTAATGGCCCAAGAGCCCAAGGCGGACCGCCTTTTTGCGGGCCGCAACCCAAACGTTCTGCGATCCAGAAACATGCGCGCAAAATGCACACCAGTCGCGACGGAAGAGACTAACAGGCTAGCCGACTAGTAGACCGCCCGCCTGCGAACGCATGAACGGTTCGTGACGTATTATTCTCCAAAGAAGGAGGGACAGCCACGTCGGGTCTGGCGCTGAAAGCACTACAACGCACAGGTTCCGTTTCTCCACGGCGGTCGCCTTCGAGCCGGCTGTTTTGGATGGGTTGCTACGGGCGCGGGTTGTGGTGCTAGTTATGGAAAATAAACGAGATAGGCGCACAAGAGCGGCTGTTGTCCTGCTGGCTGAAGGCCGATAGTATTAATCGTGCGCCAGCTCCAGGAGCGAGGCTGCCTCCAGTGTTACTGAATTTCAGCCGGATGCGAATGACGGCTGACGGGGACGGAGTGTGCGCGGACCATGTTCGTCGGGGCGGGTGGGTGTACCGGGGTGTGTGCCTTTCTGCTTGACCGGGCTCCCGCTTGGCCCGGAATTCCGCTTGGCCCGGAATCCGTTCCGGGCCTATTCTGCGAAGTGCTGCTCGGCCCGAAATTCCGCTCGGCCCGGAATCCATTCCGGGCCTATCCTGCGAAGTGCTGCTCGGCCCGAAATTCCGCTCGGCCCGGAATCCTTTCCGGGCCTATCCTGCGAAGCCCCGCTCGCCCCGGAATTCCGCTCAGCCCGGAATCCGTTCCGGGCCGGTCCCGCGAAGCGCCGCTCTGCCCGGAATCCCGCTCAGCCCGGAATCCGTTCCGGGCCGGTCCCGCGAAGCGCCGTTCGCCAAGCAGGTCCGCCTGGTCTGGCTCAATCCGCCTCGCAACAAACAAAAAGGTGAAGGTAGCTGATCCCCTGCCATTCGGGAGTCTTTTTTGAAAATCATCAACATTTGCGGCGCCCGGCCCAACTTCATGAAGATCGCCCCGTTGATGCGGGCCTATCGGCGGTATCCGGCCATCGAGGCGATGATTGTCCACACGGGGCAGCACTACGACGACAGATTATCAGACTTGTTTTTCCGCGAGCTGGAGATCCCGAAACCGGATATCAATCTGGAGGTCGGCTCGGGCAGCCATGCGGTACAGACTGCCGAGATCATGAAGCGGTTCGAACCGGTGGCCCTGGAACAGCAGCCGGACTGGGTGGTCGTCGTCGGGGACGTCAACAGTACGATCGCTTGTGCCCTGGTGGCTAAGAAGCTGGGGATCAGGGTCGCCCACGTCGAGGCCGGTCTGCGGAGCTTCGACCGGACGATGCCCGAGGAGATCAACCGGCTTCTGACCGATGCGATTTCGGACCTGCTGTTTGTCAGCGAGCCGAGTGGAATCGAGAATCTGCGACGGGAAGGTGTCGACGGGGATAAGGTTCACTTCGTCGGGAACGTGATGATCGACACGCTCAGGAGCAACCTCGAGAAGGCCGACCGGTCGAGCATTCTGAGCGATCTGGGGCTGGAGCCGGGGCGGTATAACGTCGTGACGCTGCACCGGCCGAGCAACGTGGACAACGCCGAGTCGCTGGGCCGGATCGCCGATGCCCTGGAGGTCATCCAGCAGGACCTGCCGACGGTTTTCCCGATGCACCCGCGGACGCGGAACAATCTTCAGAAGCTGGGTCTGGCCGAGCGGTTTGCTGGTATGAAGCAGTTGCGGATCGTCGAGCCGGCCGGGTACCTCGATTTCCTCAAGCTGATGGGCCGTGCGGCCGTGGTGCTGACCGATTCGGGCGGGATCCAGGAGGAGACGACGATTCTGGGCGTCTGGTGCCTCACGCTGCGCGACAACACCGAGCGCCCCGCAACGATCACCAATGGCACCAACCGCCTGGTCGGCAACAACCCGGCCAAGGTCATCGCCGCATATAAAGAATGCCGCAAGGCCCCCCCGTCCAAAACCATGGTCCCCGAAAAATGGGACGGCCACGCCGCGGAGCGCGTGGCGGAGGTGATGGTGGGGGGGCTTGAAAAGTCCGCTGGCTGTGCCGGTTGCTCATGCCATGGTTCCGGTGGGGCAGTGCGGAGGTGAGCAGTGGGGAGATTTGGCTGGGCTCACCGGGCTGCAATCGGCTGTGTTGTTGCCGGGATGCTCGCCGGTCAGGCAGCAGTCGCTTCGGCCGAGCCGTATCCGTTGCGGTGGTTCTATCTCGCTTCGAATTTTGCTGTGGCGCAGAATGCAGACCGGGCCATCGCGTTGATTGAGGAGGCTTCTCGCGCGGGGCTCAATGGTGTTGTTCTGGCGGACGCGAAGTTCGCGACGCTGGGCAAATACAACCATGACTCACCGTCGAATCCCTACTATCGGAACATCCGTCGCGTGCTCGATGTCTGCCGACGAAACGGGGTTGAAGTCGTCGTTTATTTGCCTACCATCAGCAAGGCGCATGGGATACTCGCACACGATCCTAACCTTGCCGCCGGCTACGAGGTACGCGATGCGGTGTTCGAGGTGCGGAGCGGCACAGCGCGGTTGGTTCAGGATCCGGCAGTGAGGGTGGCGAACGGAGGCTTCGAGGACGCAGTCAACCAGCGTTTTCGAGGATGGGACAGGCAGGACGATCCAGGCTCGGCGGTGGTAGCTGACCGAGGCACAGCTCGCATGGGCGTCATGTCTGCGAGGCTGCAGTTTGGAGACGCTCGGCGGCTGGGGCATGCCCGTCTGGGGCAGCGGCTCAAGGTCGCGCCCCGACGCTGTTACCGAGTGAGCCTCTGGCTGCAGACAGGCGGATTGGCTCCTACGGAGTCCTTCAACATTCTCATTCGGGGTGCCCGGGGCGGCCAAGTCCGCGTGTTGGCCTACAACCGCTTCAGCGTGAAGGCCACCCAGTCGTGGACGCAGATGGAGACCGTGTTCAACTCGCTGGATTATGAGGAGATCGACGTCTACCTGGGGTTGTTTGGGGTTCGGAGTGGCCGGGCATGGGTGGATGATGTCGAACTGACCGAGGTTGGCCTGGTGAACGTCTTGAGGCGACCCGGCTGCCCGCTGACCGTTCGCAGTTGGGACGGGCGTGCAACATATGTCGAGGGGCAGGATTTCGAGCCGGTCTACGATCCACTGTTGGGCAAGGCGGGTGATCGGGCCGGCATCTTCGACCGCTTCCATCCCGCCCCCGATATCCGGTTCCGCAAGGGAGTGCCCGACGGCACACGCTTACGGGTGGGCTTCTATCACCCGCTCATTATCCATGCGAACCAGATCGACTGCTGCATGAGTGAGCAGAAAGTCTTTGACATTCTGGAGGACACGATCCGAAGGCTGAATCGCCTGCTGGATTCGCCGAAGTACTGGTGGTTGGGCTACGATGAGCTCCGGACAGGCGGAGGCTGCAGGCTGTGCAAGGCCTCTGGCAAGACGCCAGGCCAACTGCTGGCCGAGCATGTGCGGCGGGTGTCGGAGATGGTACGGAAAGAGCGACAAGGAGCAGAGATCGTCGTATGGTACGACATGTTTTACCCGGGATCGAACGCCAAAGACGAATACTACTTGGTGGAAGGGAGCCTAACGGGTAGCTGGGAGGGGCCGGATCCGAGCGTGATGGTCTCGAAGTGGAGCGTGCTTGGTCGTGACGAATGCATGAGGTTCTTTGCGGATAGAGGTCACCGGCAGATCCTCAGTGCCGATTTTGATTCGGTTAAGGATCCGGCCGGCTTCCTGCAGAGCTGGCTGGAGAGCATGGATGCTGTGAGTGGCGTTCAGGGAATCATGTACACGACCTGGACCGGTCGGTATGACTACCTGTCCGCATTTGGCCGGACGCTCAAGTCTCACTCGATACCGGCATCTGCCAGTCGCCCTGTGCCCAACTAGGTGTTATCGGCGGCGGGAGGCCTGCTTCGACAGATGAGTCTGACGCGAAGGACGGCAAAACACGGTGTCCAGATGGTAGGCAGCCGATTGCTCGGAATGGGCATCGGCGTGGTCAGCCTGATCCTGTATACCCGGCTTCTGCGGCCCACCGATGTGGCCTTGATCTCGGTGTATGCGATGCTCTCGTCACTGGTCTACATGGTGAGCAACCTTGGGCTGGGGCTCTACGTCGCCCGCCAGATGCCCCGTCTCGAGGTCAGCGATGCGGCGTCTTCCAGATTACTTGGTCATTCGTACGTCCTTGTAGTGGCGGTTATGTCGCCACTCTGCTGTGCAGCCCTCGTGATCGCAGCAAGACCACTCGCCGCCTTGTTGCTCGCAGAGGCGGGCGCCGAAACGCCCGATCTGGCGGTTCTGCGTCGGCAACTACTGCTCCTTATGCCTGCGATACTAATGGGCAGTTGGACCAACGTGGTTGCCGTCATTATGAGGGGGCGGTCGATGTTTGGCTGGATCAGCTTGCACGGGGTGGTGATGCAAGTACTTCATCCCCTCCTGATCGTGTCCCTGTTCATCTGGCTAGACACGACCGGCCTGTTGCTCGGTTTGGTTTTGGCGAACGTGCTTCCAAACCTGATGGTGAGTTGGCTTGTTCGTGATTATCTCGTCGGTCCTGTGTCGTGGAGACGTCTGGGCTCCTTCCTGCGTGATGCCTGGCCCTATTACGCGGAGGACTATGCCAGCTACTTTTCTCTCTACGCTGATCAATGGATGGTGGGTATTCTCATGAGGCCAGCTGACCTGGCCATCTACTATGTTGCTAAAACTATGTTTGACCGCTTGTTCACCCTGATGGACGCCGTCAACAACGTGGCCCTCGCCAGCATAGCTACTGTCGCATCCCACGGCGCGGAGGTCGTGCGCAGTTCGTTCATCAAAGTCAGACGAGCCTACGCCTATATGTTCTCGCCGCTCAGCGCTATCATGCTGGCCTCTTCCTTTTGGATCGTCGATCTTCTTGTTGGCTCCGAGTATCGTTCAGCGTGGAAGCCCTTCGCAGTGCTTTGCATTGCTTTCTTCCTTACTGCGATCTACAGTCCACATGCCATAGGGGTAATGGTGCTGGCCTCGCCCAAGAAGCGGTTGATCGGCGTGATCTTTCAGAGCGTGGCCCTGATTGCCGCCCTGTTGCCTCTGGGCTGGTATTTTGGGTTGGTTGGTGTGGCGGCATCTCGTATCGTTGGCCGTGCGGTGGCGGGCTTGTATTCCGCGGCGATCGTACGTTCCATCCTCCAGTACGGATGGGACCGCACGGCCCTCCGGGCTTTGCCTCCGGCAACCTTCGGTCTTCTCGGCTGGCTGGTGCTTATGCAGGTTCTCTTTTATGATCCGCTTGTCGTTCCTATCTACCTTGCTCTTGGCTTTGTCGGCTATGTGCTCTCATTTGCTCGCCGTACTTCTCCGGAGGATCTTCGCGTGTTGGCTGATATGCTTCCGCCTAGCGCGAGGCGACTTGTCCCGTTTCTTGCAAAACTGCAGGTTGGATAGCTTGACCAAGCACAAACCAAGTGTGACGTGTGTGCTAGCCCAAGTTGGACACCCAAGAGTGATTTCAAGTTTTTTTCGGGGTGTTGGACCGCATTGGCGCGGTCGCGAGTGCGGTTTTCGTTTCGCCGAAGCAGTGTAGTCACGACCTTGGTCATTGCATTTGCGTTTTTCCGTGGCATCTTTGTTGCAGAAGGAGCGAGTGTTCTTCTGCGGCAGGGATGCGATGTTTCTGAAACGTCTCGAACGGCGCAAGAGCGGCA